>OCPT01000628.1_pt1 | contig 25349 bp, 20 predicted proteins | sample 1538741 | NCBI WGS metagenome assembly OCPT01 (sample SAMN04571723, study PRJEB22368) | human gut metagenome | biome: human gut; material: stool | host: Homo sapiens | place: Luxembourg | collected 2012-12-06 | reverse complement strand
AACTAATAATAGAAAAACCCTCTGTTTTTAAACAGGGGGTTTTTCAACAAACTGAAATACCTATGTTAATAAAATTAACATAGGTATTTCTTATTATAAATATTATAATTCACTTTTAACTTCTATTTGACCTGATTTTATAGCTTCTAATACTTCACTAACTTTAGATACTGTTTCATCACTTAAATTTGGATTTTCTTCTGGAATACCAACAGCATCATTTTTAGCATCAAATATTAATGATTGCCCACCTGGGAATTCATTATTTAATTCAGCTTCTATCATTTTATAAGACGCTACATTAACTTTCTTAATAGCTGAAGTTAAAATTACTGACTTATTTCCTTCATAAATACCATCAGCATATTGATCTGAATCAACACCAATAATCCATGCTTCTTCACCATTAACAGCTCTTGTCTTAGCTTCTGTTATAGCACCCATACCAGTTCCACCAGCTGCAGTAAATATTACTTTAACACCTCTATCATACATTTGAGCTGCTAATTGTTGACCTAATGCTAAATCACTAAATGAACCTGAATAAACAATATTTTCATCCTTTAAACTAACATTTGTTCCAAGGTTTTCATTTGCATAAGCTACACCTTGTTGGAATCCAAAGTTAAATTTCTTAACTGCTGAAGATTCCATACCACCTATAAATCCAAAATCACCAGTTTGTAATTCAACTGCTGCTGCAACACCTGCTGCAAATCCACCCTCGTGTTCAGCAAACTGTATTGCAACTGTATTATCTGCTACAACATAGTTTCCATCTTCATCCATAGGTGCTCCATCAAGTATAACAAATTTAGCATCTTGATATTTTTCTTGTGCCTTATATATAGCTGTTTCAAGCTTAAAACCTGGCCCTACTATAAATTTATAACCTGAATCATAAAGATTTTGAATTTCTGTTAAATAATCAGCTTCTGTTTCTCCAGAAGGCTTTAAATAATTCTTTTCAATTCCTAACTTTTCTTCAGCCTCTATTATTCCTTCCCAAGTACCTTGATTGAATGATTTATCATCAATTGTACCAGAGTCAGTAATCATACCAACCTTTAATGTTGACTCCTTAGAATCTGCTGAATTATCATTGTTATTTCCACACCCAACTAAACCTGTTACCATTAGTGCTGAAAGTACTAATGCCATAACTTTTTTCTTCATTTGTACGTTCCTCCTAAATACTCATATCAAAAATCTATCTACTTAAATCCATATAAAAAGACGTATTATTTCCAAAGTGAAAATAATACGTCTTAACTCTATTAATATTCGTATCGAGTTTTTTTGTACTAAGTTCACTCATAGTCGAAAATTCACGGCTTTCGGTAGAAACATCCCACCATATCTGGGACCTATATGAGTTGTTTTATCGTTCGTGTCCTATTATATTTAAAATTTTTTTCTCTGTCAATATTATTTATATTTTTTTATTTTTAAAGATTTATCTTACTAAAAATATACTATTAATTATATTTATATATATTTTACTCTAATTGAATTAATTTATATTTAATATATATTTCTCCATAATAATAATAATAATCAAAAAGGACTATGCATTATTACATAGTCCTAATTTTATATCAATACTATAATTCAGTTTTAACTTCAATTTTATCTGCTTTAATAGCATCTATTACTTCATTAACTTTTGCAATTGTATCATCACTTAAGTTTGGATTTTCACTTGGAATACCAACTGCATCATTTTTAGCATCAAATCTTAATACTTGACCACCTGGGAATTCACCATTTATTTCATCTTCTATTATTTGATAAGCTGCTTCATCAATCTTTTTAATAGCTGATGTTAATACTACTGATTTATTACCTTCATATATTCCATCATCATATTGATCTGAATCAACACCTATAACCCATGCTTCTTGCCCATTAGCCACTCTTGTTTTAGCTTCTGTAATTACACCTATATTAACTCCAGCAGCTGCTGTAAAGATTGCTTTAACTCCATTATCATACATTTGAGCTGATAATTGTTGTCCTAAAGCTGTATCTGAGAATGATCCTGAGTAAACTATATTTTCAGCCTTTAAACTAACATTTGTTCCATAATGTTCGTTAGCATATGCTACACCTTGTTGGAATCCATAGTTAAACTTTTTAACTGATGGTATTTCCATTCCACCAATAAATCCAAAATCACCATCTTGTAATTGTACTGCTGATGCAACCCCAGCTATAAATCCACTTTGTTCTTCAGCAAAGTATACTGCAACTGTGTTATCTGCTACAAGATAATTATCATTACCATCATTCGGTTCTCCATCAATTAAAACAAATTTTGCATCTTCATATTGACTTTGAGCTTTATATATAGCTGTTTCAAATTTGTAACCTGGTGTTACTATAAACTTATATCCTGAATCATAAAGGTTTTGTATTTCTGTTAAATAACTTGATTCTGATTCTCCATTAGGTTGCATAAAAGTTGTTTCAAGTCCAAAACTCTTTTCTGCTTCCTTAATTCCTTCCCATGTACCTTGGTTAAACGATTTATCATCAATCGTACCTGTGTCAGTAACCATACCAACCTTTAATTTACCTTCTTCTGATTTTGATGCGTTGTTATCGCTTCCACAACCAACTAAACCTGTTACCATTAGTGCTAAAAGTACTAATGCCATAACTTTTTTCTTCATAAGTTTACTCCTCCTAAATGATCACATTTTTATATGAGTATAATATTGCTCTATATTCAAAATCAATAAATTACTATAGCGAAATTAATACACCATAACTCTTAGATGATTCGTATAGAGTTAATATATACTAAATTCACTCATAGCTGAAAATTTAAGGTTTTTCGTAGAAACATCCCACCATATTAGAGATTTATATGAGTCCTTTTTTTATTCGCGTTTCATTATAAATTATCTAATTTTCTTTGTCAATATATGTTTTATTTTTAATAAATTCAAACTATTCTTTATCTTTTTTCTTTACCATTAACTTAAAACTATTTAAATCAGCTACTTAAAATAATAAAAAAGAAGATTAAAACCACTTTTAGTTCTAATCTTCCCCCTTATGATTCTTTCTATACTATAAACATTTCTAACTATATTAGTATATTAACATTATATTCTCTTAACCACATATCTACTTGAATTAAATATGCTATCATTTGTGGACCTGTCATAAGTTGTCCATACCAAGGTGTCTTATATGCCTTTCCTTCGGTATCAACTATTTCTTGCACTTTTTCTTTATCTATTATTTCTAATATAGGTGAAGTTTTATCTTTTAGTATTTCATTCATCATGTTACAAACAATTTCTGTATATATAGGGTTATGAGTCTTAGGATATGGACTCTTTTTTCTAAATACTATTTCATCAGGTAATATTCCAACAAGCGCCTTTCTTAATAGTCCCTTTTCTCTTCCATCTAAAAGCTTAACTTTTGGTGGTAAATTAAAAGCATAGTTAACTATTCTATAGTCAGCAAAAGGAACTCTAACCTCTAGGCTATTATACATACTTACTCTATCTTTTCTATTTAATAAATTTACCATAAACCATTTTAGATTCAAATAAAATAACTCTCTCATTCTATAAGTTCTTTTATCTTCATTATCTAAATGTGGTACTTCTTTTAATGTTTTTAAATATTCTCCATTAGTAAGTTCTTCAATTTTTAAATTTTGTAGATTTTTATTTAACACTGTCTTTCTTTCACCAACAGATCTTGACCATGGGAAAGTATTTGCATATATCATTTCATCATGTGTGAACCATGGATATCCTGCAAATAGCTCATCTGCGCATTCACCTGATAGTCCAACTACAAAATCTTTTCTAATTTCCTTACAAAATAGTAATAATGATGAGTCAATATCCGCCATCCCTGGTAAATCACGAGCAATAGTTGCTTCTTTCAAAGCTTTTGCTAAATCCTCATGTTTTAAAATAACCGTTCTATGATCACTATTTATTTCTTTTGCCATAAATTCTGCAAATTGTTGATCTGATGTTGGTTGAAATAATGATGCTTTAAAATATTTATCATTACCTTCATAATCAATTGAATAAGTTGTTAATTGCTTACCTCTATTCTTAAATTCTTCTGCTGCAATTGCTGAAATTGCAGATGAATCTAACCCTCCTGACAAGAAAGTGCATACTGGCACATCACCTACTAATTGTCTTTTTATAGCATCAACTAATAAACTTCTTGCATGTTCAATTGATTCATCAACAGTTTCATTTAATTCTTCGGCTTTAACCTTAAAATACTCCCAAACCTTAACATTTCCCTTTGTAATTAACATACAATTTGCTGGAGCTATTTCTTTTATTCCTTTATATACTGCACTTCCTGGTGCCACTGATGGTCCTAAAGCAAAAAGTTCTGTTAATCCATCTCTATCAACTTCTGCTTTTACCTCAGGATGTGCTAATATAGTTTTTATTTCGGAACCAAAGATTATTTCACTCCCCTTAATTGAATAAAATAAAGGTTTAACCCCCATTGGATCTCTTGCTAAAAATACTTGATTTTTATCCTCATCATAAATAGCAAACGCAAATATTCCATTTAATTTATTAATAGCATCTATTCCCCAAGCAATATATGCTGTTAATAATACTTCAGTATCTGAATATGCATCAAATGTATAATTTTCACTTAATAGTTCCTTTCTCAAATCCTCTGTATTATAAAGTTCACCATTATAAACAATGACATACTTTTTACCACCTACAATTTTTATCATAGGTTGTTTTCCGCCCTCTGGATCCACAACAATTAATCTTCTGTGTCCTAACAAAACATTCTTCGAATAATACTCTCCCTCACTATCAGGTCCTCTTTTCTCCAATGTTTTAACCATCCTAGTTAGAGTATTTCTCATTTCTTGTATATTTCTATTGAAGTCTACCATTCCAGCAATTCCACACATATAATTTCACCTTCTCATTAAATTCATATTATAGAATATGAGGAAACCTGTCTAAAAGTGAATTGCATTATTATATTGTAGGAACGCAAAAATAAAATGATTATATACAATAATTGGTCCTCCCCCTATAATACTTTTATTTTTTTCTGTATTAGCAACTGCACTGCTACCTAGCAATTTATTTTGGATTAGATAATATCTTCTTTTTTTCGTTACTTACACGTGAAACCCTAAACTATATGACAAACCAGAAAGCGGAATCGCTTTTGCGATTCCGCTTTCTTTGCTAAATGTATATTGTTTAATTTGGATTGCCTAATAAATTATTTTTCATTTTTTATTGAGATTACTAAAGTAGTAATTAGTCCACCCCATAATACAATTGCTCCAATAGCAAAGTAAGTTATTGCTGTTGCTGTCATAATTAAACTACCTCCTCTTTCATCTCTTCTTCATCTTCATCTTTAAAGTTCTCTATTGCTTTATTATTCCACGGTCTTCTTGAGAATAATAATGCCCCTATAATACCTAAACCAATAACTGACCATCCATATGCAAATAATTCTGGTAAATTATATCCGCCATAAGGTGCTTTTAATTCAGTTACGAAGTTACTTACTAACATTATTGCTAACATTATTGGTGTTACAAATTTAACAGTGAAATCCCACCACTTACCGATTCTAAAGTAAGATGTTTTATTTGTATGTTCTCTTATAACTGAAGGTTTTATTATCCAACCAATAACAATTGCTTCTAATAATCCAACAACTACTATTCCATAACAATTAACGAAGTTATCCATAATATCTAATATATATAATCCAGCACCTGATGCAAATGTAGCACTTACCACTGCACCTATTAATGCTATTCCAGAAACTACTTTTTTACGTTCCCAACCAGTTTTGTCTATTACTGCAGATGAAACTGCTTCTACTAAAGATACACAAGAAGTTAACCCTGCAAATACTAAGCAAGCAAAGAATAAACATCCTAATATTGTTCCCCATGTTCCCATAACAGTAAATACTTTTGGGAAAACTATAAATGCTAATCCAATACCACTTGATACAACTTCTTCAATTCCAACACCTTGACTTGTTGCCATAAATCCTAAAATTGCAAAAACCCCTATAGCACATAAGAATTCAAATCCACAGTTTGCAAATCCAGTCATAAAAGCACTATTATTTATATCTGTCTTTTTAGGTAAATAACTTGAATATGTCATCATAATACCCATAGCCAAACTTAATGAATAAAATACTTGTCCATATGCAGCTATCCAAACCTTAGGTTCCATTACCTTACTCCAATCTGGAGTAAATAATTTATTTAAACCTAATGTAGCACCTTCTAAAGTTACACCTCTGATTACTATTATTACCATTATAGCTACTAATGTAGGTAGTAATACTTTATTTAATTTTTCTATACCACCTTTAACACCTCTATAGCATATAAACCAACTTATTGCCCAAACTAATAAAATACCAATTAATACAGGCCATATTACTGAACCAAATTGAAATGGTGATTCAGTAAGCTTTAAGAAATCATCATAGAAATAAGTATTTGGGTCGCTTCCCCATCCTTTATTAAAGCTTAATGTAAAATACTTCATAGCCCAACTTAAAATCATTGAATAATATCCAAGTATGAAGAAAGCAGTTATACTTGGCCACCATCCAAGCCATTCCCACTTTTTATTTCCTCTTGCCATTGCTAATGGAGTTGACCCTCTAAACTTATGTCCCATTCCATACTCTAAAATTAATAGAGGAATTCCTGCTGTAAATATAGCAAAGAAATATGGAACTAAAAATGCTCCTCCTCCATTTTCATATACTAAATACGGAAATCTCCATATATTCCCTAAACCTACTGCCGATCCTACTGCAGCTAAAATAAAACCTAATTTCGTCCCCCACTGGTCTCTTTTGTTATCCATATCATTTCCTCCTTTTGGTATATTTTATTTTTCCGAAATTACTCTTGTATTAATGTTATATTATTTTGATATTTTTTTCAATCTTTTTATGAAAATCTATCAATATTCATCTAATTTTACTTAACAATTTATCAATATTTTCTTCATTTTATTTTTTATAAATAAAATATACCCTCAACCCTTGATATTACTAGCCTTATTCAAAAATTATTTTTTCCCTAAATTAAGGAATTTAATTGCTTTATATCTCATTCAACGTTTACATTGTAACTTTATATGAATTTTCCGTTAAAATTTTTATGAATTTATAAATAAAACAGTAAACTTATTATTATTTTATCAACAAAAATAAGTTTACTGTTTCAATTTATCATTTTATTAAATTATTTTTCTATTTTATTATTCAAATCTACTTTTAAGAAATTCTGCAACTCCATCTTCTTCACAACTTCCTATAACATCTGTTGCTATTTTCTTAATTTCATCTGCTGCATTAGAAGTTGCGTATGATTCATCTGCTAATTCAAACATTGGTATGTCATTAACATTATCTCCAAAACATATAACTTTATCATAATTTATATATTTTGATAGATATTTAATTCCATTTGCTTTAGATGCTTCACTACTATATGCCTCTAAGAAATAACAATCTTCATAAACATCTCTATAATAATTAACATTTATACCATCTATCTTACTTATTTCTTCTGCGATGCTTTTTATTTTTTCATATTCATCAAAAGCAACAAAATTAATTATATTTGACTTCAATACAGATTCTTTATAATCTGTTACCTTTACAAATGTTTTTAATTTTTTATCTGCTCTTTCCTTATAAAAATTATATTCATAAGCATGTTCAAATTCTTTATGATATACCCATAAATGATTTTCCAAAATTCCATATACTAATGGATTTTTATTATACTTTTCAAAAATATCTAACACTTTATATGTTGATTCTGTATTTATATCTTTTATATCAATATATTTTAACTCTTTTGTATCATATATTAAAACACCATTCATCAATGCTACAGGTAATTTTAATTTTAAATCTTGTAATATTTCAACAGCTGTAGCTGGTGTTCTAGCAGTTGCAACTGTGAAATTCATTCCTAAAGAAATAAGATCATTTATAATTTCAACTGATTTTTGGGTCACTTTCCTATCCTTATTTATTAATGTTCCATCTAAATCTGTAACAAACAGTTCCATTTGCCCACTCCTCTTTTGCTTATTTATAATTGGTTATTCAGTTTAACACATATTTTAAATTTTTACTAGCAATAAATTAAAAGAGTTATGTAATCTTTATTTTATGTATATATTTATTATATCCACAAAATATTATTACATAACCCCTCACATCTAGTTTTAATTACGCTATATTAAAATCTACATATTCATTTAAAATATATCCATTTGATTGTTTATAGCTTATTTTACTCCACTCACCATTATCTTCTAAAACGGAAATCTTTTCACCCATAGCTATTGTTCCAATTATGTCTGATTCAAAATTATTACTTTCTCTTACTTTTAATGCAACCGTAACTACAGTTCCTTCTTTCATAGCAACATTTTCAGCTATACTTCTATTTTGTAATACTACATAATCTTTAGATACATAACCATATCCATTGTTAAATTTAATTTTATACCATGAATTAACAGTTTCTACTATTTCAATAGTTGCACCATTCTTTAATGATCCTATTACTGAATAGCTTGTTCCTGCTCCACTTCTTACATTCAATGTATCATTAACTTTTATTGTTCCTGTTGTACTTGTAGATGGCGTTGTTGTAGTATTGTTTGAACTTCCGCTATTGCTACTTCCGCTGTTTGAACTTGAATTGTTACTACTTGAACTTACTGTAACATAGTCCTTACTAACATATCCGTATCCGCTTCCATATTTTATTTTGTACCAACTTCCACTTGTTTCTACTATTTCAACAGTTGCACCATTCTTTAATGATCCTATTACTGAATAACTTGTTCCTGCTCCACTTCTTACATTCAATGCATTATTAACTTTTATTATTCCTGTTGTTATACTTGTAGATGGTGTTGTTGTAGTATTATTTGAACTTGAATTGTTGTTGCTTGAACTTACTGTAACGTAGTCCTTACTAACATATCCGTATCCGCTTCCATATTTTATTTTGTACCAACTTCCACTTGTTTCTACTATTTCAACAGTTGCACCATTCTTTAATGATCCTATTACTGAATAGCTTGTTCCTGCTCCACTTCTTACATTCAATGTATCATTAACTTTTATTGTTCCTGTTGTACTTGTAGATGGCGTTGTTGTAGTATTGTTTGAACTTCCGCTATTGCTACTTCCGCTGTTTGAACTTGAATTGTTACTACTTGAACTTACTGTAACATAGTCCTTACTAACATATCCGTATCCGCTTCCATATTTTATTTTGTACCAACTTCCACTTGTTTCTACTATTTCAACAGTTGCACCATTCTTTAATGATCCTATTACTGAATAACTTGTTCCTGCTCCACTTCTTACATTCAATGCATCATTAACTTTTATTGTTCCTGTTATACTTGTAGATGGTGTTGTTGTAGTATTGTTTGAACTTCCGCTATTGCTACTTCCGCTGTTTGAACTTGAATTGTTACTACTTGAACTTACTGTAACATAGTCCTTGCTAACATATCCATATCCGCTTCCATATTTTATTTTGTACCAACTTCCACTTGTACCTACTATTTCAACCTTAGCTCCATTACTTAATGATCCTAAAACAGAATAATTAGTTCCAGCTCCACTTCTTACATTTAATGAATTACTTACTTTTACAGTACCTGTTTGTACAGTTTCTGTCGTTGTAGAATCTCCTGGCTTTTGTGTTCCTGAATTATTTAATATAACATTATTATTTAAATAATCCATTATTCCATTAACAATTCCTTCAGCAACCTTATCTTGATAACTACTAGAACTTAAATTTTGCGCTTCAGTAGGATTAGAGATAAATCCACATTCTACAAGACTTGAAGACATTGATGCAGTTTTAATAACCGCATAATTTGCTGTTTTTACCCCTCTATCAGTTGCATTTGTAGCTTGGATTAAATCATTTTGTATATCTGTAGCTAACTCCTTACTATCTTGTCTCGTTGAATAATAATAAGTTTCGATTCCTTTTGCGCTAGAATTTGTAGCAGAATTTTGATGTATAGAAACAAATACATCTGAACCTTCTTTGTTAGCCATATAAGTTCTATCAGTTAAAGATAAATATGTATCATCATACCTACTCATCTTAACTTCTACACCTTTAGCTTTTAACTTAGCTTCTATTTTTTTAGATATTTGCAAGTTAATTTCATCTTCAAGAACTCCATTTTGTACAGCTCCATTATCAACTCCACCATGTCCTGGATCAATAAATACCTTGTAGTAATCTCTATCTACATTTTTAACATTACTTCTAGTATAACTAGCTGTACTTATACCCTCTTCAGTTATACATACTTCTAGTATGTATACGGTATCCTCTGTTTGTTGAGATACAAAAGTACTACCTACTGATTTTCCAACAAGCTCACCATCTACTATTTCAGCCACATTTTCATTATATATAGTCCAGCCTTCATCTATTGGTAAATTAATAGCTTGTCCTACAGTTAAAACTAATCCATCTTCTAATACAATTTCTTCATCTTTATATTTTTCTAATAATTTAATTAGATCACTTTCAGATACATTATAAATTCCTTCTGCTTTTGCTATATGAGATGGAGTAATTAATATTCCCGAAAGTATTAATAAGCTTAATATCTTTAATTTATTAATGGTAACCACCTTGCTTTCTATTTACATATACATTTATTATACATATTTTTACGGCAAAATAAACCAACTTTTATTAATATTTTGCTATTATCCAATTTTTAATTGAAATTCTCTTATTTTTAATTTATAAATAATAAAAAATTACAATATATTTTTATCTATATTGTAATTTTATATAAAATATTATTTAATTTTTTCCCATGCTATCATCACAAACTCTTTACCTGTTTCAGACTTAATTAAATTTTCAGCTCTTTTAATTGCTTCAACTTCTTCTTTAGTTACATCTGCAACTTTATAATCCATAAACTCATCTCCTTTAAATGATATATTATAGTTTTTGAAATTTTAACTATAGGTATTCATTTAAATTTAAGAATTTATTTTTTACTACTTTATTACTTTTACTAACTCTTCCTCTATCCCAATCACAGTTTTATTATTTCTGATATATCCAAGCATGATTTCAACAGCTTCTTTTGATATTACTTCACCGCCACAAATTAATGGAATTCCTGGTGGATAAGGAATTAATGCTTCTTTTGAAATTTTCCCTATACTCTTCTTAATATCAACATACTCAAAATCTTTATCAAATACTTCATATGGCTCTAATACTTTTTCAGGAATTATACTATAATAATTTTGATATTGATTATCTACTATTAATGATAAATCTAATTTTTCAATTGAATTATAAATCTTTTCAAAATCTTTTTCTAAATTAAAAGGTGATAAAATTAATACTACTCCACATGCAAAACTCATTTCACATTGTATTTTCATCTTTCGTAAATAGTCTAACAATTTATGTCCACTATATCCTTTTGGCAAAGTTAATATATACCTACTTAAATCCAAATTATAACCCTGTGGTAAGTCTTCTTCTTTTAAAATACTTACTTTATTTAACGTATTAATTTTAATACTCCACTTATTTGCCAAACCTATTAATTTATCATAATCTTTTTCTCCATAATTATCTAAATAATATCTTGAATAATCTAATGATGACATTATTAAATATGATGGTGATGTTGTCATAAAAGCTTTTAAATAAAAATCAACATTCTTATCATTATTTACTAAAAGATATGAACCTTGAGTTAAGCTAGGCAAAGTCTTATGTGCACTTAAAACAATATAATCCGCATATGAAACTATAGATTTAGGCAACCTTTCACTTATTCCATAATGAGCTCCATGTGCTCCATCTATAATTATAGTCAATCCTCTTTCCTTCAAATCTTTTAATGTGTCAAAAATATCATATCCTATCCCAAAGTAATTAGGATAAGTTAATATTATTCCTCTTGCATTATTACATCTATCTAATGCTTTATATATTTCCTTTTCTGTTGGTGGTAAAAATAACCCTTTATCTTCATGAATTACAGGTTCTATATACTTTACCTTTAATTTTCTTAAAATAAGTCCGTTATAAACTGACTTATGACAATTTCTTTCTACTAAAACTTCATCCCCTTCATTAAAGGCATCAAAAATAGAAGCTAAATTTCCTGCTGTGCTGCCATTAACAACAAAATATGCTTTTTTAACCCCATATGTTTCTGCTAATAATTCTTGAGCTTCTTTTATTATCCCTTCTGGTGCATGAAGATTATCTAATGGATCAACTTCTGTAATATCCAAGAATCCCATATTTAATGCAAATTCTTTTCCTATATCATCTCTTAAAAATCCAATACCACTTTTATTTCCTGGCATTGAAAGAATAAGATTATTCTCTTTTTTATATTTTAATACTTCTTCTAATAAAGGTACTTTTTTACTCATATTTTCCTCTTCTTACTTAATTACTTGAACTGTCATATTATTCAATACTTTATTAGCTGTATCAATAATATAATCTATAGGCATCTTATCTAAATCTTCAGTTTCATCAATATATAACATACCATCTCCAAACATAGTATCATATGTTGATATTCCCATAGCTAATCTCACACTTTGCTCATTTGCAAATAATCTTTTTAGCCTAAAGCTCTTTATTAATTTCTCAATATCTTCTTTTTTTAATTTTTCTCTATAAGAATCAACATCTTTTATTAACTCTTTCACAATTTCTATTGATTTATCCACATTTTCATGTGCAGTACTATAAGTTATTTTATAAACTTTTATATATTCTTCGTTTGCTACTCTAGTTAATACATCATAAACTAATCCATGCTTTGTTCTTAATGTATCAAACAAAATTGAGTTTACACCTTCTCCAAAGTATTGATTAAAAACTCTTAATGCTTTTATTTCCCATTGATTTAATTCATTAATTGGAAATATAATTTGTACCTTTGCACTATTTATATCTTCCTTTTTATTTATAAATACTCCAGTCTTAGGATAATTAATTACTTCTTCATCTTCAGGAAGCTTTTCACTTCTCCAGTCAATAAAGCAATCTTCTACCATATCTCTAATATCTTCAAATTCTAAATCTGAAATAATAGTAATTGTTGCATTATTTGCACAATAATAATCATTAAAGAAGTCTATTGTATCATCTATTGTCATGTTATTTAATGATTCTTCAGTTCCTATAATAGGATACTTAAGTCTTCTATTATCCATACAATTATAATAAAGCTTATCCTCTGTGTATTGCTCTAAATCTTCATCCCATTCCTTAAGTTCTTGCTTTATTACTTCCATTTCTTCTTTAAAACCTTCTTCAGTAAATACTGGTTGTAAAAGAATATCTGAAAATAAATCTAATCCTTTTTTTAAATCTTCACTTAATAATGTTCCATAAAACACAACATAAGGATAATTAGTCATAGCATTTTGGAATCCAAATATATTGCTTAATTCTGTGTTTATTTGTTTTTCACTTCTTGTTTCTGTTCCTTTATAAACCATATGCTCAGTTACATGTGCTACTCCAAGCTTTTCACCATCTCTTGAAGCTCCTGCATCTAATGATATGCATATAGAACTTAACTCACTATTACTTTTTTTATAAATCAACTTTAATCCGTTATCAAAAATATACTCTTCCATTTATGTATCACCTCTTATTTTTTGCTTAAACACAAGCTATAAACTCTACGGCTTTATTCAATAATATTTATTAATATTATAAACCAATATATTTTAATAATAAACAATAAGGACAAGCAAATGCCTGTCCTTATTCGTTATCTTATTCAGCTTTAAGTGCTATTGCACATTCAATTCTCTTCTTTTGCATTTTACATCCTATTTCATAAGGAATATTCATATCTCCATTAAATGCAAAGTTATTTGATTGACATCCACCACTACAGTAGAATCTTGCCCAACATTCTCTACATTTTGGCTTGTTATAGATGTGAGCCTTCTTAAATTTCTTACCTAATTCAGCATCATAAGTATCATCATAAATGCTTCCTAGCTTAAATTCTTCCTTACCTACAAATTGGTGACATGGATAAACTTCTCCTTGTGGAGTTATTGCAACATATTCAAATCCTGCACCGCATCCTGAAATTCTTTTATAAACACATGGTCCACCATTTAAATCAATGTTAAAGTGATAGAAGTTGAATTCATCTCCTTCTTTCTTTCTTCTAGCCATTTCATTATATAGTTTATCATAGTTTTCAAATATTTCTGGTAAGTGCTCTTCTTTAAGCTCTAAGAAATGTCCTTTTTCTAAAACTACTGGTTCAATTGAAATTTCTCTAAATCCTTCATTTACCATAGCCTTAACATCTTCATAGAAGTCAGTATTAGCTCCTGTAAATGTTCCTCTTACATAGTAATGCTTAGATTTATCTCTCTTTTCAATCATTCTCTTAATATTTGGAAGTATATCATCATAAGAACCACTTCCATCAACTTTAATTCTTACATTATCATTAACTTCTTTTCTACCATCTAATGAAAGGATTATGTTACCCATTTCTTTATCCATGAAATCCATCATTTCTTCAGTTAAAAGAGTTGCATTTGTAGTCATAGTAAATCTGATATTCTTGTTCCAAGCCTTTTCATTTTCTCTAGCATAAGCTATTATTTCTTTAACTTTGTCCATGATCATTGTTGGTTCTCCACCAAATAAATCAATTTCAATGTTTCTTCTTGGACCACTTCTCTTTACTACGTAATCTATCGCCTTTTTTGCTGTTTCAACAGACATTACACCTTTATGTCCATTATACTCACCTTCATCAGCAAAACAATATTTACATCTTAAATTACATCCATGAATTATATTTAAACATACTGCTTTAATATAATCTCTATCATCCATTGATGAATGTGCTATATCTTCATATTGATCTCTTGAATATAATATATCTTCATCTATAAGCTCTAATAATTCTTCATAAGCTTCTGATATAGTTTCTTCACCATATTTAGCTCCAAATTCTTTTATAAGTTCTTCTTTATCTCTTAGTTTATTATCATCTACTAAATCGTAAACTAATTCGTCTACAATATGTACAGCCCCTGTATTAACGTCTAAAACAAAGAAGTTATCTCCTTGTTTAAATTTGTGTATTAAAGCCATTTCACAATTCCTCCTAGTATTCTTTTTTATTAATACGCTCTTTCTCGCGATTACAACCTAATAATTCATTTAATCCTAATATCAATTAGATAAACTCAACTTCCACATAATTATAATAAAACTCCTTATCCTCTTAACTAGATAAGTACATCTTGTGTAATTTCTACTAACTAAATCACAGATTCCAATTCAAAGGAAACTCCTTCTCCCTCCAGTCGAATGAGTAAATTCGGTTAACTAAATCACAGATTTAGAACCTCATTTATAAAGTTAAGCAGTAACTAGTAAATAGTTACTGCTTGTCCTTAATTAGTTTTCACACTCTAAGTTAGCAACTGTGCAAGAAGTTTTGCAAGCTGATTGGCATGAGTTTGCACATTCTTTGCAACCTGGTTTGCAAAGACTGTTTTTGATGTTTGTCTTATTGATTGTTTTTATGTGTTTCATGTCGAATCCTCCAATAAAAAAAATATACCGTGGTAATTATAGCACAATTTTCTATGGTAATAAAGCTATTATTTTCCCATTCAAAAATGCAACTATCTCACTTTCTTATTATAATATAGCAACTTAAAAAAAATACCAAATAATATTTTTTATTAAATTTAAATAATAAAAAAGCATTTACTATTAATTTACTTACATTATAATAAACAAAAGTAAATTAATAGTAAACACTCTTTTATTCTCTATAATGATGTTTCTTTTTTTATTTCTTCTATCATATCATCTTCTGACATAGTTTTATCATCATATGGATTATAAATATCATTTAAATATACTGTGTAATATACATTTTTACTTTTCTTTTCTTTCTTCTTTTCGCCTTGATTACTAGCTTTTTTATCAATATTATTTTTAACTAATACCCCAGCTGCAACTGATGCCACAACTGCTGATAGTGCTCCAAAAATAATCTTCTTATTGTTTCTTATACTCATACTCTCCACCTCACTATTATAAAAGATTATATCCATATTAATTATCCAAGTCAATTTATAAATTAGTTAATTTTTCGTTACATAATTAAAACTGCAAAAATACATTTTTTATCTAATATCTACTTATTATTTTGCCCAAACTTCTCTCTTTCTATATCTATATTATCCTTTAAATCATTAAAATTATTTTTATTATTAGACTTAACTATACTTTCAACATTTACAATGGAAGTATTGCTACTTTCACTTTCTACAAATATATCCTCTTCATTTAATTTATCCTTAAATCCATTCATGTTACCATCTCCTTTCCTTATAATAATTCTATATCACTATAAATATAACTTTGTTTCAATCCTTCTATCATATTCTGACCAACTTCCAGCTTCTGTTTTTTCCTTTATTTGTTCTATCTTATTCATAGTTGCATCAATAGAATCGGCAGAATTAAGAATAAAAGATTCCTCCATTCTCATTTCCCTAGGTGATCCATACTCAAGTTTTCCATGATGCTGTACTATACATCCTTTTATTCTTGTAATAAAATCCTCACTATAAAAACCAGGATTATCATTAAATGCTTTTTCTATCATCTGTATTCCTATTACTATATGACCTTCCATTTCACCTCTTAATGTATACTTAAATGGTCCATCATAATATAATTCATATATTTTCCCTATATCATGTAACTTTGCTGCCAAAATTGCAATTTCTTTATTTCTACAATTATACCTTTCACAAAGCATAATTGTTAAATACATTACTCCTAATGTATGCTCTGCTAATCCCCCTATATAGTTATGATGCATTGAAACTCCTCCAATGGCTCTTTTAAATTTTTCTAAGAAACTTTCATCTTTAAAGAAATAATCATTTAAATCCTTTCCTTCTCTTGAAATTATATATTCATCTGTATACAATTCAATTTCAGTCATTATATCCTCTATATCCCTTTTTACTGTAGGCAAGTAATCTATAGCATTATACTCTTTTACCAATGCATATTTTTTAACTTCTAAGTTAACATCTCTCTTACCCTCTATTTCTATAACCTTTCCTTCAATAATATCTCCTGTTTTATTTGGTATAGTTGCTTTTATTTCACCTGTTTTATCTGCTAAAATACATACTACTTTACTTGTATCCCTAAATATTACCCTCATTACCATCAATGATATTTTTATTTCTGTACCATTTTTGATATCTTTCAAAAATACTTCCTTCTTCATTTGTTAATTCCTCCAAAGACTATACTCATCCTATAACTTAGTTTAACCTAAAAAATACTAAAATATTTTCCTAACTTATCATCTAATATTCATAAAGTTATTTTTTTATATAATAGAAACCCATATAGATTAGACACTCCTATTTGCCTAATCTATATGGGTAATTTTATTTTTATATTCATCTAAAGTAGTTATTTCATTCCAAGTAATATTCCTATATATCTTGTTCTTTTAATTATTTCATATAATCCAAATGTTATTAAAACCGATAACAAGTTTATTATAATTATAGAAAACCATTGTGGAAACATTAATGGTAATATAAAAAATGCTAATGTTAATAAAATAGTTTGATGCATAATATATACTGGAAATGACGCTTTATTTAAATACCTTAATAATTTATTTTCTTTATTCATATATTTTATTCCATAACCAACTATAGTTATGATAGCCGTAATTATCATAGAACATTTAATTCCATTTTCAGCTATATTCTTTAAGATACCTATTTCCATGTTTCTTAAGCTTAAAAAATATCCAAGTCCTAATATAATAATAATTCCATTTGATATTGCAAATGTTCTTCTATATTTAAAAATAGCATTTATATAATCAATATCACTATAAGTAATATATCCAAATAAGAACATTAAAAGATTTAAAATTAATCCCTTTCCACCAACCCCTGGTACCATTTCTGCAATAAAAGTTAATGCAATAACTATAAATAAACCGTATTTACTTAAAATAACATTTTTAATTTTGTTCATTACTTTCTTTCCACCAATAAGCTTAAAGCATTTAATAATACTAACACCAATTAATGAAATCACAAATAAAAATAATATGAACCAAAGGTGTGCAGGTGTGAAACCTCCATCAAACCCCATGAAATCACTTACATTCGTAAAGAACATTTTCATATGACTAAAATAGTTTATATTACTTTCACCTCTCCAAAGTCTAGCTAAATAAGTTTGAGGAGGTACTATTACTATTATTCCAAATATAAATGGAAGTAATAGCTTTTTAGTTCTTTCTTTTATGTATTCAAATTCACTTCTTCTTTTAAGAGCAAAATATGTTGATGCCCCAGCTAAAAAGAATAATAAAGGCATATACCAAGAAAAAGTTAATAGTATAAATATGTTAGAAAAAATATTACTTTTTTCTGTTTTAATATAAAAATCTCCAAAGTCTGTAAATATTGCTGATGTATGATAAATAAACAACATTAATATGCATATGTTTCTTATCCAATCGATTTCTTTTCTTCTCATAAATTCTCCTTAATTTTATGAATATTTTGTAAACGTAATATATACTACTTTTATCATACTTTTTAACTATTTACTACTAATTTTTTTTGCTTACTTTGTACTTATATAATAATAGGCAATGTATTAAAATCAAATACATCGCCCATTATTATATAAAATACTTATTAACTTATTCTCCAATACCGCTCTTTTCAATACTTTCAGCAAATCCATGTAATAATTTATTAATTGGTTTCTTTAAGAATAATGAAATTAATATAAAGATTGCTCCAAATATTAACAGAACAACTATATCCTTAACCAATACACTTTGAACTACTCCACCTATAGATTCTCTTGCAAGTGAAATCGCATAAGTGAAAGGTAAAAATGGATTAATTGCTTGGAAGAACTTTGGTGTTAATTGAATTGGGAATGTTCCTCCTGAACCACCTATTTGTAAAACTAATAGTACAATTCCTAATACTTTACCTACATTTCCAAGCACTGAGCATAGTGAATATAATATAAATGTAAATATAATGCTAGTAAATACACTACTTAATACAAATAAAGCCGGATTTACACAATATATTTTTAAAACATATAAATCCCCTAATGATACTATTATCGCTTGAATTATTGCTATTGTCATAAATAACAACATTTTTCCAAAATATTGTGATGCTGCAGAGTATTCACCCTCTGCTTCAACAGTTAGCATAGATGCCAATAATAATAATCCTACCCATAATGATAATACTGTATAGAAAGGTGTCATTCCTGTTCCATAGTTACCCATTGGGAATAATTTATTTTCTATAATATTAACAGGATTTGATAAAAAGTCACTTCTTGTATCTACATCACTCTTTAAATAATTTATAAGCTCTTTAATATCTGTACTATCATTAACACTTCCTATTTTACTTATTAAATCATTAAGCAAATTTTCAGCTTCTGGAAGTTTTGATTTTACAAAATCAATCCCCTCGATACCCTTATCAGCACCTTCATAAACAGTATTCATAATATCTGTTACTTGTGGTAATTTATCTTGTGCTTCTTTTAATACTGATACTACATTATCTGCTACAGTATATGCATCATCAAAAATAGTATTAATTTTATTAGTAATATTTGAATCAAAGTTATTATATAAATCATTTGTAATATTACTTACATCATTAGTAAATGATATAACGTTATTTAATAAACTTAAATCTGGTGTTCCACCATTAGCTATACTATCTTTAACTGTATTTAACGCAGTAATTGATTTATTTATTGCTCCTTGAACGTTTGTTAAGGTATTAATAATATCATCAAATTTTCCTGGATTAAATTTATTCATAGTTTCTAATATTCCAATTAATGATTCAGCACTCTTATTTATGCTATTTAACTTTTCTAAAATACTATCAACTATTTCTGGTGCATATGCTGATCCTGAATTAATTGCATCAACTAATGCACTTGTATTTGTAGAAATTTCATTTGCAATTTCATTTAATATTTTTATATCATTCTTTATTACAGGTGCAATATTATTTAAATTACTTTTTGAAGTACTTAAAAATTCTTCTAAATTTGTACCTAACTTTTGTGAATTTTCTAATGTTTCAGTTATTAAAGGAATATCATTTTGAATATCTGAAATTAATGTTTTTAATTTATCAGCTCCATCTCCAGCTAAATTTACAACATCATTTATATTAGAAAACTGACTTTGAACCTCTAATAATTGATTATAAATATTATTTAATCTAGGAAGCTGATTTTCTAATTCAGTTCCTAAATCTTTTCCTACTCCAAAGATTGCATCACTTGCAGTTTCTACAACTGCTTTACTTACCTTTTCTTGTATAGCACTTGCTCCCTTATCTGTAAGCTTAGGCGCAATTGCATTTATCTTCTCATTTACTGTATATATTATATTTCCTTTTTCAATATCTTGTGTAATTATAGATGTAAGACTCTTTGAAAAATCCTCTGGAATTGTAATCATGGCATAATATTTGCCTTCTTCAACATTTTTAGTTGCTTCTTCTTCACTTACAAACTGCCATCCCATCTGCTTATTATTTTTCAATTCATCTACAACATCATTTCCCAAATTAACTTCTTTACCATTTAAAGTTGCCCCTAAATCTTTGTTTACAACTCCTATCTTAATTCCACTAGTAGCCGATTCAGCATATGGATCCCAAGATGCTTTGATATTAAACCAAGCATATAAAGATGGTAGTATACATAATGCTATAACAACAATTAGTGCACCATAATTTTTAAAGATATTTTTCATATCATTCTTATAAATTTTAAATGCATCCTTCATCTCTTTTTTCTCCTTTGTATTTGACTTTCACTTACTTTATTATTATATTATCACTTTGGTACTAAAATTCAAGTTTTAGTTTTCTAAATATATTAATACTGTTTTTTAATTAAAAATGGCTATATAGTTGTAAGTATACGTATACTCCCAAAAATCTTTTTAATTTTTTTAACAAAAATTAAACATTATCTTAACATTTTATTCATTTTTCCTCCATTTTTTACCTTGTTAATTTTAATATATTATTATTATGTACTAATTATTTAAAAATCATTTTATATTTAAAAAAATAAATTTCTATACTTAAATTATTTTTAGTGTATACTAAAATAGATAATTATTAATAACCGAGGAGAATAAAATGAATATGTCATTTAATGAACTTAATTTAAATACAAACATAATAGAAGGATTAAAGCTTCAAGGGATAACTTCACCTACAGAGGTTCAAAAGCTTACTATTCCAAAAGCTTTAGAAAATATAGATATAATAGCAGAATCTCATACTGGAAGTGGTAAGACATTAGCTTATTTATGCCCTATTTTTCAAAAAATAAATACTGATAAAAAAGAAATGCAAGCTATAGTTTTAGCTCCTACTCATGAATTAGTTATGCAAATAGATGCACAAATTAAATTACTTGCAAAAAACTCCAATATGAATATAACTTCATTAACAATAATGGGTGAATCAAATATTGAAAAACAAATAAAAAAACTTAAAGAAGTAAAGCCACATATAATAGTAGGTTCTGCAGGAAGAGTCTTAGACTTAATTAAAAAGAAAAAAATAACTGCACATACTATTAAAACTATAGTTATGGATGAAGCTGACAGTCTTTTAGCCAAAAATAAATCTACAATAATTAAAGATATTATTAAAGCTACTATGAGAGATAGACAACTTATGTTCTTCTCTGCAAGCATAAATCCTACATCTTTAGATATAGCTAAATCACTAGTTAAGGATGTTGAGATTGTTAAATCAGCAGGAACTTCTGTATTAAATCCTAATATTTCACATATGTATATAGCTTGTGAATTTAGGGATAGATTTGAAACACTAAGAAAATTCTTAGCTGCTGAAAACCCAGAAAGAGCTATAGTATTTGTAAATAATAGTACTGAACTTCAAAATATAAATGAAAAATTAGATTATCATAAGGTTAAATCTACTGGAATTTATGGAAATGCTTCTAAAGAAGAAAGACAAAGATCTATCGAAGCTTTTAGAAATGGTAAATTCAATGTTTTAGTTTCATCTGATGTATCAGCTCGTGGTCTTGATATTCCAGAGGTTACTCATATTATAAGCATGGATTTCCCTGCAAATCCAGATGAATATTTACATAGAGCTGGAAGAACTGCACGTGGTACACTTTCAGGAAATTCAGTATGTATTGGTACTAGACGTGACTTAGAAGCTATCAAAGCTTACCAAAAAGCCTTTAAAATAAAATTTAAAGAAATGAGACTATATGGTGGTAACTTAATTCCTGTAAAATAATACAAATTTATTTTTACTGTAATTAATATTACTTTCTTTAATCATAAAAAAATAGATATTATATTAAACAAAATATAATATCTATTTTTTTAATTTTTATTCCTTGTAAATAAATTTCATTTTAAAAATTACTGAATTTTCTCCACTTTCTATAGTATAATCAATATTTTCATGTTTATCTAAAATAGTTTTTACTATATAAAGCCCTAATCCAGTTCCACCAGTTTTTCTATTTCTAGATTTATCAACTCTATAAAATGCATTAAAAATTTCATTAATTTGATTCTTTGGTATTGAAACACCTGTATTTTCAACACTTAGTTCCTCTTTAGATAAATTTATTTTTATACATTCATTGGTTGGGGAGTATATTATTGCATTTTTAATAATATTCATTATTACCTTTTTAATAAGCTTTTCATCAGCAATTATAAAAATGTCTTCATCTATTTTAGTAATCAAGTTTAATTTCTTTTCATCAATAAAATATCTTAACTCTCTTAATATACTTTTGATAACATTACTTAAATTAACATTTGAAAAGTTATATTTAAATTCACCATTTTCCCTTTCACTTAAATGTAAAATTTCTTGAACTAATTCACTCATTTTTTGTGTAACTTCATATGATTCTTTTAAATATTTATCTCTATCTTTATATTTTCCAATATTATAAAGCATTCCTTCTAATTGCCCACTTATTATAGTTATAGGCGATTTTAACTCATGAGAAATAGTAGCAACGAATTCTCTTCTTTCTTTTTCTAGTTTTCTTTCTATCTCAATTTCCTCAGTAAGCTTAGAGTTCATTCTTTCTAACTCTTCAAAGGATTCTTTTAAATTCTTATTCATTAAATTTAAACTATTTGAAAGCTCTCCTATTTCATCCTCACCATTAACTTCTATAATATTATCAAAATCTAAATTAGCCATTTTTTTAGCAACTTTATTAATCTTTATCAAAGGTCTACTTATTAATATTGAATAAAAACTTGAAATAGTAAATGCTATGATCACTATTGCAAAAATAGCAAATGGTAAAAATAGCGCAATACTATCACTTGCTTCATTTTCTGGACTAACTGGGAAATGTACAATCATATGATATGCATTATTTAAACTTTTAACATAAACAATCTCATCAATATTCAAACTTTCATTCTTACTAATTAATCCATACACAAATTTATCTGTTGCAATACTACCACCCAAATTAATATCATTACTATATTTCTGAAAACTTTTAAATCGTTCATATTGTACATGACTATATAAAAATGGAATTTTATTGGGTTCATTTGCTCCTTCTCTAAATGATGAATAAATAATTTTATTTATTAAATTATTCTCATCTTTACTTACAAGCAAAATATCCAAATTATTTTTATAAGAAAACTCATCAAGACGCTCATTAATATCTATATTTTCATCTTTTTCTAATTGAGATTTTAGTTCTCTTATTTTTTCATTTATATTATTTACTTTATAAACCTCATAAACTCTCGGCATAAAAAAATACATACATATGTATAGTAAAGTAAATGAAATTATTATAATAAGACTACTCCACAAAAATATCTTTTTCTTTATGCTTAAATTTCTCCATTTACTTTTCAAGAACATATCCTACACCCTTGATAGTTTTTATATAATCCTTCTTTATTTTCTTTCTAATATTTTTCATGTGAGCATCAATAACTCTAGTATCACCAAAATATTCATAACCCCATATTTTTTCAATTAATTTTTCTCTTGAAACTACCGTCGGATAACTATTTATCATTAACTTTAATATATTAAACTCCTTTAACGTAAGTTCAATTTCCTCATTATCAATATAAGATTTAAAAGTTTGTAAATCTAGTTTTAATCCCTCGAACTCTAATATTGTATCCTCTTTTTCTTCTTTTTGTTTTCTTCGTAAAACAGCTTCTACTCTTTTAATCAATATATTAAATGAAAAAGGCTTGCTAATATAATCATCAGCTTTTAAATCAAATCCTTTTATCTCACTTTCTTCATCCCCTAATGCTGTTAAAAAAATTATTGATACTTCTTTATCTAAATTTCTTATCATTTTACATAATGCATGCCCATCAAGCCTTGGCATCATCACATCTAAAATCACTAAATCATATTTATTTTCTTTGAACTTTTCATAACCTTCAACACCATCATTTGCTACATCAACATCATAATCTTGTGAAGATAAAAACTCTACTATTAATTCCTGTATTTGATTATCGTCTTCTAAAACTAATATTTTATAACTCATATTTTCCTCCATATCTTTTTCACTTATTCTTTATAATTTTAGCATACTACCCTTAAAATCTTCTTAAATTCATTCAAATTTCAATTATTAATCCATATATTTCAGGTTATTTTAAGGTTCGAGATTTAATATAAATATATATAATAGCAATTAAGGAGATATCTATTTATGTTTCACAAAAGAAAACCTAAAAAAACATTTTTCATATTTAAATATAAATTTATATTATTAAGCATATTATTATCTTCTTTATGTTTTTTAAGCATTATTACAATAGAATTTGATTTTACTGATTTTGATAATGAAGAAACTACCTTTGCCTTGTCTACGTCAGAAATTTTAACTAAAAGTAACTCATACTCATTTTTAATACCTTCTGAATGTCTTGTTAGCTATTCATGATGTTGGAATAATCCTTAGTGATACCCCTTATATTTTAGTTATTTATACTAATGAACTTACTGACGCTGAGGAAAAAATAGCTCAAATTTCAAAAGCAATTTATTATAATTATAATTATAATTAGCTTTATTACAAAATAATAAAAGTAGCTTAT
>OCPT01000626.1_pt1 | contig 25351 bp, 22 predicted proteins | sample 1538741 | NCBI WGS metagenome assembly OCPT01 (sample SAMN04571723, study PRJEB22368) | human gut metagenome | biome: human gut; material: stool | host: Homo sapiens | place: Luxembourg | collected 2012-12-06 | reverse complement strand
ATCTGCTGATATATCATCTGACTTAAATTCTAGCATTATTAACTTAATGACATTGAGCCTCGGCTTCTTTTTAGTTATTTGAGGCTGAACACTTTTCAGCATCTATTGCCAGTACAACAAGTAATGCATATAGCGCATCCTGGCTATTATGAACATCAATGACATAGACATCTGTAAAATGAAATAGTTCTTTTGATATAGTCGCAATTTCATGATAAGAATCACTTATAGTGTAATTCCAATTCATAAAATCTCCATTAATAGACCAATCGTTAAATTCTAGGACATATTTAGGAAATAAGCTGATTTTCTTTTGGAATGAACCGATATAATGATCATCTATGTAGATACTAAATCTTGGCATGAATGTCAATATTTCTTCTTTAATGGTTGCTAGACAATGACCTGACGCATCATATACATCTAATTTATGACCCCATGAAAGACGACTGCTTACTGTATAGACAACCTGATCATATTCATCATAGATGTCATAACTATCCATCAAACTAAAGATCTTTTGTTTTAATATAAGTTTCATGTATCTCATCCTCTCTAGAATATAATTATATCATTATCTTTATGATTAATACCATAAACAAGATAATCATTCCAATCTTTATGCCTATAAGGATAGGCTACATCTATTTTGATATAGGGATAGTTCTCATTTAAAATATCAACGATTGTATGAACTGCCCCTCTTCCTGCTTGATCATTATCTAATCTTAATAGAACTCTTTCTATTGGTTGATGTTCTAAATGATAGAATAATGCACGATAATGAGAGACAGAATTAAGTGATAAATAATCATATTTCTTAAAGTTATTTGTAAGAGTCATTAGAGACATCATATCAATAATAGATTCCGTCACAATAAGCAGTGATGATTTATGCGATATATAAAAACAATGGTTATAATCATTCCCTGCCTGCTCACGCATATATCGATTATTTATCACACTTCCCCTTTTACTTATGAATACTGGTTGACTTCCTTTATAAGATACAAAAACAAGATTATGGTGCACTGCTTCCTGGTAAAGATAATCATGATCAATAAAATAATCAATAATATTGAGATTAATGCCTCTTTCATATAAATAGTAATAGACCTTCTTATTATTAATGTCTTTACGTGGTAAATAGAGTTTTCTCTCTTGTCTTTTAATCTTTTTAAATTCATGATGAGGATTCTTATACATTCTCATTTCCAGATAAAGAATCGTATAGATAAAACAATGAAATTCTGGATTCTTTTCTAAACCCAATGTCTGGCATAATGTAATCGTGTCTCCCCCAAATCCTTTTGAATACCAATAGAATCTATTGATATTTACTCTGATTTTTAATGAATCATGTTCCTCAAGATGATAGTAATTAGAACTCTCATAAACAAGAGTAAAGCCTAAATCTTCTACAAGAGAAAGCATACTATATTTCTTCACATGTTCTATACAACTTTTTTTCATTGAGTGATCCTCCTCTATATAATATATTCCATATAATTTAGGAGAAATCACAAAAAAACAGTGGAATATCCACTGTTTAAACCAAACTGCTGATAAATACGAATATGACCGCAATAGGTAATATAATTGTAAGATAACCCTGCATCCAGTTCTGAATCTTAGGACCATCCCCCATATTAGCTTCTGTTTGGTAATTCTTGAATCCCCATCCTAAGCGAGATGTACAGAATAATAAATAAACAAGAGACCCAAGTGGTAAGAGAAGATTACTTACGATAAAGTCTTCTAAATCTAATATTGTTGAACCACTGCCAAGAGGTTGCAAGAAGTCAAGGACATTAAATCCTAAAGCACAAGGTAATGAGAATACAGTAATAAGAATCAAATTAATGATTACTGATTTCTTTCTTGTGATGTTCCATAGTTCCATTGTACAGGCAATAATATTTTCAAATACTGCAATGACTGTAGATAATGATGCGAAAGCCATAAATAGGAAGAATAGAACACCCCAGATCCTACCGCCTGTCATTGATAAAAAGACATTAGGTAAAGTAATAAAAATCAGACTAGGACCGCTGTCTGGATTTACTCCAAATGAGAAACATGCTGGAAAGATGATAAGACCTGCCACAATAGCGACAAATGTATCTAACACCGCAACATTCACTGCTTCCCCTAAAAGAGTTTTATCTTTCTTTAAATAGCTACCGAATATCGCCATTGAACCAATACCGATACTTAAAGTAAAGAAAGACTGGTTCATTGCCGCTACGATCACATTTAATAAGCCAATATGTTTAATCTTATTAAAATCTGGATATAAATAGAATTTAACACCTGCCATCGCATTATCAAGTGTTAACCCATGTACTGCAAGAACTACAATGAGTCCAAGTAAGCCAATCATCATGACTTTTGTAATTCTTTCTACACCGTTCTGTAATCCCATTGAACATACTAACATACCAATAACAACAACTACTATCATCCAGAATACATTCTGAGATGGACTAGATAATACATTCTGGAAAACTGATGCAACCTGAGATGTTTTGACTCCTGTAAATCCACCAGTCAAGAACTTATAGAAATAGTTCAACATCCATCCTGATACTGTAGTATAGTAGATCATTAAACAGAAGTTACCTAATAATCCAACATAACCATGCAAATGCCATTTCTGTCCTGGTTTTTCTAAAGACTGATAAGCTTTAACTGGACTTTTTGCACTTGCACGTCCCACTGAGAATTCCATGCTTAGAATTGGAACACCAATAAGAAGCAAGAAAATCAAATAGAAGAAGACAAAGATTCCTCCACCATTTTGTCCTACAACATAAGGGAATCTCCATACATTTCCAATACCAATAGCACATCCTGCAGAAAGAAGCAGGAAGCCTATCCTTGATTTAAATTGTTCACGTTCTTTCATAATTTCACCCTTCTTTTAAACATACTGACTTATAATAACATATACAAAAAAATATGGAAATGTTTCACTCTCATATTTTACCCAATAATATGCCTTTTTATTTTAATATATATAATTTTTCCAATTACTCCTACCACCGTGCCTGATACAATCCCAAGTAATATTAGATATGAAAGATAATAGGTGAACTACCTCGACTTAATACTCCGTATTTAAAATCAAGGCTTCTAAGATGCTTACGCATCCATTTAAGAAGATTGATATTTAAGTCTCCTCCTATTGCTAGGCAATCCTTATTCTTATTGCGTGTCCACTTCGCCTATGTTTACATCCACAACTCTACTTTTACGCATGATATTTAACGCACCATTTACATCTGCATTCAGAACTTATCCACTCGCTGTTCTATACTGTCCACGATGTATTCTCTTTCCACTGAAATGGTATTCTTCAGTATCATCACTCTTATAGACTGGTATTACATCCTTATCCCAGAAGCTTGCTTTTGATGTATAGGACTCCTCCTGCATTACAAGTGTGATGCCATTCAGTTCACAGAGATATTCAAGCTTGTCTCTCAGCTTTCCATATGGAATATTGACGAAAGTCTGATTGTTTCTTCTGCCTATATTGGAATCCTTCTGAAATGTTTCATTATAGCCCACAACAAGAGTTCCAATATCATGATCGATACAGTAATCAATCACCTTGCGTGCAGTCTTGTTCATGTAGTCATTTATTCTATTGTTGCGCCTGCGTGCTAATGCCTTCTGTCTGTTGGTCGGCTTCCTGCCATAGTCCTGCTTATCCTTGATGGACTGTAATCTTGCATTTTTCTTGTTGAACCACTGGTTAATGGACTTCAGTCTTCTTCCATCGATGATGAATGTCTCACCTTTACTTGATACTCCAGTGACAAGATTATTGATACCAAGATCTAATGCCAGTGCATTTGTTGTATTGAGATTCCTTTGAATGCATTCAGCTTCATAGATATACTGAATTTCAAAGAACCTGGCATCTGCCTTTGGTATGATACGTATTTCCTTCACTTTCTTATCAAGCAGTATAGGTGGAATAATAATCTCAACAGCCTTATGTGTCTTTCTGAAGCTGTTTGAATATGGAAGTATGAGCTTATTCCCTTTAAGTCTTACAAATCCAATGACGAGTGTAGTATATCCATCCTTGGGAAGATAGCGTGGAAGTCTGCAGTCCTTAAGTGCATGCTTTCCCTGCTTTGCCTTTTTAAGAAGACCGAAGAATGATTTAAATGAACCATCTACTTCCTTCAGTATCTGCTGTGCCATATTGGAATTAAGCGTTCTATAGTTATCAGACGACTTCAGAAGTGCATAGTTCTTCTCATAATTGAGATACTTGCCTTCTGCAAAGTAGTTCTGTCTGATGTTATAGATTGCCTGATTAGTAAGATTCTTTGCAATATGACATAATTCCTTGATGGAACGATAGTCTTCCTTGGACAGATGCTTTACCTGCTGCTTGACTGTAAGATACATATATTTAGCCTCCTTTCTGTAGATTTAGGAAAAGAAGTTTCCTATATGTATTATACTATTTCTTACTCCAAATTTCTCTATCAGATGCATTAACGGCATTCATCCCCCACCTATATTCTATATTGAGGTGGGGGTTCTGCTGGTTTTTTAGATAAACTCACATAAAAAAAGACCATGCATTTCGCATGGTCTAAGCAAGTATTAGTCTAAATCAGCACCGTTAGATTCGAATACTTTCTTGATATAATTATAAGATTTCTTTGGAATACGTTTCATATCTCTTAAATCTTTATTTGTTCTATTAACATAAACAAATCCATAACGCTTATCCATATTACACATACTAGCTAGGATATCGATTGGTCCCCAAGTAATATAACCTAAGCAGTCTACACCATCTTCAAACATTGCGTTTTCCATTTCACGAATATGGTCTCTATGATAGTTGATACGATAATCATCTTCAATTGTACGACCTTCAGCAAGCATCTTGTCTACTTCTTCCTGAGTCATATCTTCACGCCATCCAATACCATTTTCAAGTACGAATACTGGTAAACCTGTTCTATGATGTAAATCATTTAAAGTCCATCTGAATCCAACTGGATCGATTTCCCAATGCCATTCATTGGCTTCACAATGAGGATTCTGAATCTGCTGTTCATTCACACAGTCACAAGCTGGTCTTTCATAATCAAAGATACCAGTCTTAACTGTATTAGAACGATAATAAGAGAATGCGATATAGTCTACAGTATACTTTAATAGTTCTTCATCGCCTTCTTCAAATGTAGGCATCCATCCACGATTTTCTAAGTAAGCATTCCAGTAATCAGGATATTTACCCTGAGCAAATGTATCAACAAGATAACCATTTAATAAGTTATAAGCCTGAGTTGCAAATAAATTATTTTCTGGGCTGTTGTCATATGCATAAATATTAGTGATTGCACCCATACCACAGAACTTAGCATCTGGCTGCATTTCTCTTAAAGCACGTACTGCTTTACAATGAGCCATCATAACATTGTGGTTTACCTGATATAAATGTTTAGGAAGACTTACACCTTCAGGAATTTCTTCAGCGTTAGAAACTCTTAACATCATTGAATGAAGGTTCTGTTCATTGAATGACATCCAATGTTTCACTCTATCACCAAATCTTTCAATACAAACTTTTGCATATCTTTCAAAACAGTCTACAACATATCTTGAAGCAAAACCATTGTAGTTCTTTACAAGATGATAAGGCATATCGAAATGTACTAAAGTGATCATTGGTTCAATGCCTGCAGCAAGTAGCTTATCAATTAAATCACTGTAGAACTTTACACCTTCTTCGTTTACTGGTTCATCTAATGTGCCATTAGGAATGATACGGCTCCAGCAGATTGAGAAACGATAGAAGTTGAATCCCATACCTTTCATTAATGCGATGTCTTCATCATAACGAGTGTATTCATCAATTGCATCGTTCCAGTCAGAGAATTCAGGGTTCATAGGTCTTACGTCATAGATACAAACACCCTTTCCCCCTTCATTTCTGTGTCCTTCAGTCTGGAATGATGATACTGAACCACCCCAGTAAAAATCTTTTGGCATTTTTCTTTCCATTTTATGTGTCTCCTTTATCTTATGAATACATTCTATCAATCACGCCTTATATATGTAAACTGTTTCAATGTTGATTATTATAATGTTTCATAAAATATACAAAAAATGATCAATTAATGAAACTCCGTTTCATTAATTTAAAAGGATATACATAAGATAGTCTTTAATATCCTGTCTTTTAGCTTCTATCTGTAAATAGATATAATCATCACGATAGTCAACCTGTTCCACATAGGTATTCTCATAAAGATACTTGAAATCTTCTCCCTTATCATAAGGAATACCTAATTGGAAAGTTTCATAATCCTTAAAGAGGATATGGCTTATTTCATCTTCTAACAAGCCTAAACCAATCTTTTCCTTTGCAGATATAAAAACATAAGGAGTGACAGGATGTACATAACCATACTTATTTAAATCAACCTTGTTGTACACATAGATCATAGGTGTATTTTCAACCCCTAATTCTTCTAATACCTTATTGGTTGTATCAACCTGTAATTGATAATCTTCAAAACTTGAATCAACAACATGGAGTAATAAATCTGCTTCTTTCACTTCTTCTAAAGTGGAACGAAATGCCTGAATCAGATTGTGTGGTAAACGTTCAATAAAACCAACTGTATCAGTAAGCAAGCATGTATGATTCTTAATCTTGATATTTCTAGTAGAAGTCTGTAATGTCGCAAATAACATATCCTTCTCAAATACCTTTTTTTCTTTATTCTGACATAAGGTATTGAGTAAAGTAGACTTTCCACTATTTGTATAACCGACCAAAGCAATCACAGGAACATTATTACGTTTGCGTCTTTCTCTTTGTGTTTGTCTTTGTTTTACAATCTGTGCCAGTTCTTTTCTAGAACGGGACAACTTTCTAGAGATGATACGACGATCTAACTCAATCTGTTTTTCACCAGATCCTCTAAACCCAGAACCACCTTGCTGATGTGACATATGTTCCTGCATTCCTGCAAGTCTAGGTAATAAATATTGATCTCTAGCAATTTCTACCTGTAATTTTGCTTCTTTTGTCTGTGCACGCTGTTCAAATATACGAAGAATTAAATCTGTACGATCTGTTACTTCTGTTTGTAATTGATCAGTAAGGTTCTTTACCTGTAATGGAGATAGTTCATCATCAAAGATAACCATTTCTCCATCTAATCTTAATCTGATTTCTTCTATTTTACCTTTACCAATATAAGTGGCAGGATTAATTTTTTCTAATTTCTGAATAACAACATCTTCTACTTCAATATCACATGCAATACATAATGATTTGAGTTCATCTATGTAGAAGGGATTGTCCGATGTCATAACTAATATAGCTTTATTCATATAATAAAAGAAGAATTCCTTTCGTTAAACTTTTACTCATTATAACACGAGTTTTAGAAAAGAATTCTTCTAATATTTACAAACCCTGTTTTCTTTTTTCTATTATATCTGAGATATCAAAAAGTGTTTCATCAAGAGACACATCATAAACATTCATAAAAGGCACATCTTCTATCTTTCTTAATGGGAATTCTGATTTAGCAGTGACTTGATCCATTTCACATATAATCATTCCAATATACGTAGGTGGAATCACTTTATGACTTTCTAATGGTACAATTTCCCTATGATTAGATAGTTATAATTTACGTTGACAAGAAAATGTAAGTTTCCCTACATTCTAATGTTCAATCTTCCAGCTAACAGCCTGTTCTCTTGCATCTACAAATCTCTTATAAATACCATCCTGTTTCATTAATGATTCATGATTTCCTTGCTGGGCTATATGACCTTGATCAATCACTATAATTTGATCGGCATGTCTCACTGTCTTTAATCTATGCGCAATCATAATGATTGTCTTTTCTTGAGTCAAAGCTTCTACTGCTTCCATTAATTCTTTTTCATTTTCTGGATCTACATTGGCTGTTGCTTCATCCAATATGACGATTGGTGCATCTTTCATGATGGCTCTTGCAATAGAGATACGTTGTTTCTCACCACCTGATAATGACGCACCTCCTTCACCGATAACTGTATTATAACCATCTGGTAGTGCACTAATAAAATCATGACAACATGCTTTCTTTGCAACTGCAACAACTTCTTCATGCGTCGCATTCTGACGGCCAAACTTAATATTGTTTTCTATTGTATCCGCAAACAAATAAACTCTTTGGAAAACAAATGCGAAATTATTCATTAAGCTATTCATGCTATAGTCTTTCACATTAATGCCACCTAATGTGATTGTTCCACTATCGACATCCCAGAATCTTGCAATTAGATTACAAAGAGTGGATTTTCCTCCACCAGAGGGACCAACAATCGCTGTTGTTGTTTTTTCTGGGATGGTTAAAGAGACATCATCAATGATTTTTCTTTGATCATAAGAGAATGTTATATGATCTAGTTTAATATCGTGATGAGCTGGATTAATCTCTTTTCCATCAATATCCATTGTATTAAGATTTAAAATTGCATTGGCTTTATCTACACATACACTAACTACATGTAATAATGAAGAATAGTTACCTGCACATTCTAAACTAGAATAAAGCATAAATGAAGAAATAGTCATACCAATCGCATAAATAGCACTCATTGTACCATGAATATAAAATGATGCACTTGCGATGACAATAATAGTGGCTGTTATTTTAGTAATATTACTCTGTAAGAAGTGATATGGTACAAAAAGCAGTTCCATCTTAGTATTGATATTTTGACATGCTTCATTGGCATCATTTAACTTTTTAGCCTGTTTTCCAAGTAAATTATAAGACTTGACTTCAGAAATCCCTTGAAGGTATTCCATAATCTGATTCACCAGTTCCATGTCACATGATACTTTTTCTTCTGAATACTTTTTTCCTGCATTTTGCATCATAGAATTAATAATAAAGAATACAATCACACCAGCAATAGAAATAAGTCCAATTCGCCAATCAAAAATCAATATCATTAAGATAATCATTGATGTCTCTAGAATACCCTGAGTTGTGAGCATAACGACTCTTGCGGCAATATCTCCCAATATTTCCATAGTATTTGTAGTCACTGAAGAAATTTCACCAATGCTATTCGTATTAAAATACCCCATTGGAAGATAACGTAAATGTTCAGCAATCTTGATTCTTGTAAAAGCACTGGCATTATAGCCTCCATCTGTTTGTAAAACTGTAGAAAATCTCTTACATATAATAGAAATCACAATGGCACATAACATCATTAAAGTGGCTCCCATTATGTACTGTCCCATAGATTGATGATTCATTAATCCCATGAGAATATACATGATAGCTGGTATTTTCATAGCACTCGCAAGTGCCTCAATAATACCTAATAATATAGATATCTTGAATTTCTTTTCGTTTTCTTTACCTGAGAATTTAAAGAATTTTTTGAGAATTCCAAACATATTATTGTGCCTCCTTTACTGTATCTTTAACTGAAATATGCGCAGTCCACATATCCTTATAAAGTGGACATGTTTCAAGTAATTTATCATGTGTACCATGTGCAACAATATTTCCTTCATCAACCACAAACAATTGGTCACTGTCTTTTACAGTAGAAAGTCGATGAGCTATGACTATTAATGTTTTACCTGCCACAAGCTTTGCGATAGAATTCTGCAGGATTGCTTCATTTTCTGGATCAGTATAAGCCGTAGCTTCATCAAGAATAACAATAGGTGCATCTTTGAGCATTGCTCTTGCAATAGAGATACGTTGTCTTTCTCCTCCAGAAAGATGTCCTCCAGCGCCTCCTACAATTGTATCGAAACCATTTTCTAACTGCATAATAAACTCATAACATCCACTCTTTTTAGTGACTTTTATTACATCGTCATCAGTCGCATTAGGATTTCCTTGTCTGATATTTTCACGAACTGTCTCATTAAATAGATAATTATCCTGAGCTACATAGGCTATTCTTTTATTAAAATCGTCCAAGGCAATATTCTTTATATTTACGCCTCCGATTTCAATACTACCACTATCTACATCCCATAAAGAAGCAATAAGCTTCGCAATCGTAGATTTACCACTTCCTGAAGGCCCTACAATCGCATTGACACTACCTGCCTGAAGCGACATATTAACTCCATGAAGAACTTCCTGATCATGATAACCAAACTTTACATCTTTAAGAGTAATAGAGTTATCACGAGGAATATCAATACTTTTTTGAGGTCTTTCAAGTTCTTTTTGTTCTAAGATGCCTACAACCTCTCCTACAATGACACTAATTTTTCCTAAATCATCTGTATAAGAAAATGCGGTAATAAGAGGTCCTGCAATACTAAGAGATAAAATAATACATAATATAAAATGATTGACAGTAAGTGTGCCATTTGCAACATAATGGGCACCTAACGGTAATACAGTAAGAAGTGTATAAGGTGTAATAGTCATCATAGAAGCATGAAATATAGAACATTTACGCATCCATGAAATAAAAGAATTGGCATAATCTGTTGCCGCTGCAGTAAATCTTTCATAAGAGCTTTCTGTTTTACTAAAAGCTTTAATGACTTCAATACCATCAATATATTCTACCGCCGCATCATTCAAATCCTTTGTTGCTTTCACTGTTTTTTCAAAATTAGGCTTAAAATCAAGCATCATACCAAAATAAGAGATAAATCCTACTAAGATTGGTACAAGTGACCAAAGTGCAAGTCTATAGTCAATAGTAAAGAAATAAATCAATATAACCACTGGTCCAAGTAAGTTGGATGTGAACTCTGGGATAACATGAGCTAAAGTTGTTTCAATACTATCTATTCTTTCAACCATGATATTTTTTAATGTCCCAGATGATGTATCTTTTACATAACCGAGAGGAACACGAGCAAGCTTATCACAACAGGCTTTTCTAATATTCGCAAGTACTGTGAAGGTTGCTTTATGTGATAGTGATGTAGAGAGTGAATGAAATAATTCAGCAATTATAAATGATACCGCAATTAAAATCGCATCATACATATAATCATTAAAGTTCTTTGAACCATTTAAAAACATTTTTACCACATCGATAATAATAAAATAGGGAATGATTTTACATACTACATTACCTATCGCTAGTATGACACTGAGTACATAGGAACTCTTTTTCTGTCCTGCCCATTCTAAGATCCAGGCAGTAGTTGATTTTTTCTTCATATGTTTAACTCCTCCTTATGTTAGTTTTAACTAACCCATTGGTAATAATATAAGCGGCTTACCGGTATTGCCGCTTTATTATTATGCTGGAAATTTAATGCCCCATACACGTTCCCAGCCACCTGTTTGAAACTCTCTTAACTGAGATAAGATTTTTATTGCAGTATCCTTATCTATATCGTGTTCGATGATTTGTAGAATTGATGAAAAGAATCCTGTGTAAACCATATGCATCATAAGGTCACTGACTTCAGGAATATCCATTCCTGCACATCTCATTGTTTCAAGATATTTATAAGTTGCTTTTATTTCACAATCAACCATATTATGAATAAACTCTTCATATTTACCACTATCTCCGCATTTAAATAATAGTTTAAAATGATCATGGTGGTTATAAAGATAGTGAATCATACGGTCTAAACCATATTCAGCAGAATATGACATATTGTTTGTCTGATCATCTGCTGATAGTTTTTCAAATTGATCAATTATTTCATCGTAGATTTTATAAATATCTTCTAAGTAAGGATCAATGAGTGCGTTAAATAACATCTCTTTTGTAGGATAGTACTTATAAAATGCACCAGTAGTGAGTCCTGCATCCTTAACAATCTTTCTTAAAGATGCACCTGCATAACCTTCTTTTAAGAAGTGTCTCAACGCAGTTTCTAGTATGAGTTCTTGTGTTTTGATAGCTTTAGTCGTCATATTTTTTGGTACCTTTCTAAAATATAACAGTGTTATCTGACACAGTTATATTATTATCTTATTTCTTCTCATTGTCAATAACTAAAAAAAATCTTACCACATATAAGTAGTAAGATTCAAATTCTTTATGATTTAATTACTTTCCAAAATATCTATCTAATAAACCTTTTAATGCTTTACCATGTCTTGCTTCATCTCTTGCCATTTCATGAACTGTATCATGAATTGCATCTAAGTTATTCTTTTTAGCGCATGTAGCAAGTTCAACCTTACCAGCAGTTGCACCAAATTCACAGTCTACACGCCAAGCTAAGTTATCCTTAGTAGTTGCTTTCATATTTGGCTCTAAGTCTTCACCTAACATTTCAGCAAATTTAGCAGCATGTTCTGCTTCTTCATAAGCTGCTTTTTCCCAATATAAACCAATTTCAGGATAACCTTCTCTATGTGCGATTCTTGCCATACATAAGTACATACCAACTTCTGAACATTCACCTTCAAAGTTTGCTTTTAACTGATCAAAGATAAATTTCTTATCTTCATCAGTGATATCAGGATTATTCTTTACAGTCTTAGCATAAATACCATATTCATGTTCAGCAGCTAATTTCATTTCACCTTTTACTTCTTCAAACTGATCAGCGCCTACATGACATACTGGACATTCAGCTGGTGCTGCATCTCCTTCATAAACATATCCACACACTTTACATACAAATTTTGCCATATTCTTTTCTCCTTTTTAATTCCTTGTTAGGAATGATTACTATTTAAGTATAACATATAATTCTCCAATGTCAATGGATTTGATTTTTTTCTGTAAACAAAAAATTCCCACCACACAAGTGATAGGAATTTAATAGTTTATTCTACACCAACAATAAATGAGTAAACTGGCTGTTTACCAACATGAACTTCACATTCTACATCTTCATAGTTTTCTTCAATGAAGCTTCTAGCTGCTTCCTGTTCTTCTTCTGTTACGTCTTCACCACAAATAAGTGTAACGATTTCAGAATCTTCATCTACAAGATTGCTTAAGACATTCTTTAATGCTTCTAGCTTATCTGGTACACAAGCAACAATCTTCTTTTCACATAAAGCCATATAGTTATTTGCTTTAATTTCTAAACCATCAATTGAAGTATCCTTGATTGCGAAAGTCACTTGACCAGTCTTTACATTTGCAATTGCTTCCTTCATTTCATCCACATTTTCATCTAATGTTGCTTCTGGATTATACATGATAGCAGCAGATAATCCCTGAGGAATAGTCTTAGTAGGTAATACTACAACGTCTACTTCTCCTTCTAATACTGTAGCCGCCTGCTGCGCAGTCATGACGATATTAGAATTATTTGGAAGAATAATGACATGCTTTGCATTCACACCCTTGATTGCTTTAACGATATCTTCAGTTGCGGGGTTCATTGTCTGACCACCAGATACAACATGATCACAATTTAATTCAAGGAACATATCCTTAATACCATCACCTGCAGTAACAGAAATAAGAGCCATTTCCTTAGCAGGAGCCATTGGGATTTCTTCTTCTTTTTCTTCTTCAGATACTTCAGTATTCACTACAGTTACCTTAGTGAATTCACCAAAACGAAGACCTGTATTTAATGCATTGCCAGGCTTTAATGTATCTACATTACCAATAACCTTGTTATCTTTCTGTGCTACATCTACGTTCTTACCTGGTAAATTCTTTAATTCATTGATGAAACCGTCTAAGTTGAATGCATTCATCTTTCTTTCATCAATCTTTAATGTGAACTGTACACGATAACCATAAGGCTTTTCTTCTTCCTGTACAATTTCCACATCACTTGCAGCACCAACATTATCCACTTTTTCAATCACTTCACCAGCAAGAGCAGCCATGAAACCAGTTAATACTAATAATAAACCAGCTCCTCCTGAGTCAACTACACCTACTTCTTTTAATACTGGAAGAAGTTCAGGTGTATTATCTAAAGACTTTTCAGCACTCTTTACAAAGTAAGAGAACCAGTCTTCAATTTCCATATCTGGCTGCACATACTTAGCAGCTGCATCAGCAGATTCTCTGATAACTGTTAAGATTGTCCCTTCTACTGGACGCATAACTGCTTTATAAGCCACTTTAGCACCAGAAGAGAATGCATCAGATAATTCTGTAACATTGGCAGTTTCTTTTCCCTTAAGTGATTTAGCGACACCTCTAAAGATCTGAGAAAGGATAACACCAGAGTTACCTCTTGCTCCCATTAATAAGCCTTTAGAAAGAGTTTTAGCGATATCACCAATAGATGTATCATCAGCAAGCTTTTCAACCTGTTCAGCCCCAGAATTGAATGTAAGAGACATATTAGTACCTGTATCTCCATCTGGTACTGGGAAGACGTTTAAAGCATCTACCTCAGGATGATTATTATGTAATACGATGGCCCCGCTTAAGACCATCTGTTTAAACATTTTACCGTTAATTTCCTTCATGCTTCATCCTCCTAGTCCATTACACGGATGCTCTGAACATAAACATTCACAGCTTCAACATCAATATCTAGAGTCTTTTCTAGTACATATTTCACTTTCTTCTGTACTTCATATACGATTTCAGAAATCTTTACACCGTAACCTACAATAATATAAAGATTAATAATAGAACCAGTCTGACCTTCTTCAACAACAATTCCTTTAGAATAATTATCTTTACCTAGAAGATCATAAAAACCATCCATCATCTTCTGGCTAGCCATACCTACAACACCATAACATTCTGTTGCAGCTCCGCCACAAATAGTAGCAATAACGTCAGTTGAAATATCTATATTTCCAAGATCAGTTGTTTTTTTAATCATATTGATTCCTCCATTTTTATTCTTTTTTCATAATAGTAATTATATATCATATACACAAACATTACAAACAATTAGGATTATAGCAAACAATAAAGATTTTTCAATCCTTATTTAATGCTTAAATACACCTTTTTTTACATTTTAGACAGATTAATTAAAAAAATGATTGATTTTTGATGAGGTAGATGGTAAGATACACGAGTATGTGAAACAAGTAAAAGGATGGTGAATTCAATGTCTAGAAAATGTCAGCTTAGCGGTAAAGGACCTATGTCTGGTAACAACCGTTCTCATGCATTAAACGCTACAAGAAGAAAGTGGAATGTTAACTTACAGAAAGCTACTGTCATCATCGATGGTAAGCCTACAAAGGTAAGAGTTTCTGCAAGACAGTTAAGAACTTTAAGAAAGAGCGCTTAATCGATATAATAATAGAGGCTGGTAACAGCCTCTTTTATTTTACTATGTCTAACACTTCTATAAGTTTGTCTATTTCGTATGTGACAGCTTGAGAAGTGTTTTTTTGATGTTCTGGACTAAAGTAGCATGTATCTATTCCAGCGTTTTCTCCACCCTTTATATCGCTTGTAAGTGAGTCTCCAATAATAATTGTGGTATCAGGATCATAGTGGGTCTTTTCTTTAATATAATTAAAGTATGTAATATCTGGCTTTTCATATCCTACATCTTCTGAGATGAATATATCATCAAATAAGTCATAAAGCCCTGTACCCTTTAATTTGCCTAACTGAGCGACTTTTGAACCATTTGATGCTGCATACTGCTTGCAATGTGGTTTAAGTGCCAAAATGACTTCTAAGGCGAATTCATTCAAACAATAATAAGTACCTAATGCTTTCTGATAATCTTTATTAAACTGAACACCATCAATAGAAACATTAAGTAATGTAAAAAAGTCTACAAAACGTTTTACCATGAGTTCATTTCTTCTTAAATGATCCTTTTCAATCATCTTCCAGCATTCTTTATTAATCTTTTTGTATTCTTCAAATTGTGCTTCTGACATAGATACGCCATGTTTCTCTAAACATTTTTCCATGCTGATTCTTTCAGACATTTCAAAATTAAGAAGTGTGCCATCTATATCCCATAATATAGTTTTATATTTCATAATGTCCTCCTTATTTCATTATACAAAAAAGATAGGAATACTCAATATCCCTATCTCTTGAATGATTTCTTAAATTGATCAAAAATAGATTCTTTTTCATCTAATTCTTTTAGTTTTGTATAAAGGTCTTTTTCTTTCTTGCTTAACTTCTTAGGAATAGAAACGTTAACCTGAACATACTGATCACCATAAGTATCACCACGCATATTCTTGACACCTTTACCCTTAAGTCTCATGACTGTACCAGTCTGTGTTCCTGCTGGAATCTTCATAGTGACATCACCATAAACAGTAGGCACTTCAACTTCACAGCCAAGAGTTGCATCTACTGCAGAAACTGGAACTGATATAGAAATATCATTACCGTTTCTCACAAAGTATTTATGTGGGCGAACATAGATTTCTACATATAAGTCACCATTAGGTCCACCATTGACACCACGCTGTCCTTTACCAGCGACACGTAACTGCTGATGAGAATTAATACCAGCTGGGATAGTTAATTCCACAGTGACATTCTTATTAATATATCCTGAACCATGACAATGTGGACACTTATCCTTGACTACCTTACCTGTACCATGACAGTCTGGGCAGACTGATTCATTAATGATAGTACCAAATGGTGAACGCTGCTGTACTCTAATACGTCCTGTCCCACCACATCTAGAACATGTATGCACATCATTAGGATTCTTAGCACCTGTACCATGACAATGAGAACACTGTTCATCATAGTTGATCTTAAGTTCAGTCTTTTTACCCTTGATAGCGTCCATGAAATCAATTTCTATCTGAACATAACGGTCTTCACCTTTTTGTGGGCCTGTAGGTCTTCTAGAACGTGACTGTCCTCCGCCAAAGAATGAACCGAAGATATCACCAAAGTCCATATCTTCAAATCCGCCAAATCCCTGGCCACCAAATCCTCCAGCACCTGCACCACCCTGTTCAAATGCTGCATGTCCATAACGATCATAAGCAGCCTTTTTATTCTCATCAGAAAGAACTTCATAGGCTTCATTAACTTCCTTGAACTTATCTGCTGCATCTGGCGCTTTATTCACATCAGGGTGATATTTCTTTGCCATCTTACGATAGGCACGTTTTATTTCATCTTTTGAAGCATCCCTAGATACACCAAGGACTTCATAGTAATCTCTCTTATCTGCCATAAATTACACCTCATTTAATATAAGCCAAGGGGATTGCCCTTGGCTTTCTTGTTAATTCTTTTCAGTAAAGTCTGCATCAACGAAATCATCGTTATTGTTGTTAGATGAAGTGTCTGCACCTGCTGTGTTACCAGCATTCTGCTGCTGATACTGAGCAGCAGCCATCTGCTGAGCAATCTGTTCAAGTTCGCTCATCTTAGATTCAAGAGTAGCCATATCATTATTGTCTAATGCAGTCTTAAGTTCATCTCTTAAAGCTGTAGCCTGGTTCTTCTGATCTTCTGGAAGGTTAGCACCCTGTTCAGCTAAAGCCTTATCAATCTGGTTGATCATAGCTTCTGCTTTGTTCTTAGTTTCGATGTCTTTACGTTTCTTTTCATCGTCAGCCTTGTTGCTTTCAGCTTCCTTAACCATTCTATCAATTTCTTCTTCACTTAAACCTGTAGAGTTCTGAATAGTGATAGACTGTTCTTTGTTTGTCTTCATATCTTTTGCTTTAACGTTTACGATACCGTTAACGTCGATATCAAATGATACTTCAATCTGAGGAATGCCTCTTGGAGCTGGTTCAATACCATCAAGTTTGAATAAGCCTAGCTGCTTATTATCTTTAGCCATTGCACGTTCACCCTGTAATACATTGATATCTACAGCTGGCTGGTTATCAGCAGCAGTTGAGAAGATCTGTGATTTAGTAGTTGGGATAGTTGTGTTACGTGGGATTAATACTGTCATAACACCACCCATTGTTTCGATACCAAGTGATAATGGTGTAACATCAAGTAATACGACATCCTTAACATCACCAGTGATAACACCTCCCTGGATTGCAGCACCCATAGATACTACTTCATCAGGGTTAACTGACTTGTTAGGTTCTTTTCCTAATAATCTCTTAACTGATTCCTGTACTGCAATAATACGAGTAGAACCACCAACTAATAAGATCTGATCGATTTCAGATGCAGATACTTTCGCATCAGTTAATGCCTGTCTTACTGGAACTTCTGTTTTAGCAACTAAATCAGCTGTTAATTCATCAAATTTAGCTCTTGTAAGAGTCATATCTAAATGAAGTGGTCCATTAGCACCAGCAGTGATATATGGTAATGAGATCTGAGTCTGCATCATACCAGATAGGTCTTTCTTAGCTTTTTCTGCAGCATCTTTAACTCTCTGCATAGCCATCTTATCAGCACTTAAATCAACACCGTTTTCTTTCTTGAATTCAGAAACCATGTAGTCCATAACTTTCTTATCGAAGTCATCACCACCTAAGCGGTTGTTACCTGCAGTAGCTAATACATCAAATGTACCATCATATAAGTCAAGGATAGAAACATCGAATGTTCCTCCACCTAAGTCATATACTAATACTTTCTGTTCCTGTTCAGTTTTATCTACACCGTAAGCAAGTGCAGCAGCTGTAGGTTCGTTGATAATACGTTCAACATCAAGACCTGCAATCTTACCAGCATCCTTAGTAGCCTGACGCTGAGCATCATTGAAGTAAGCTGGAACTGTGATAACAGCCTTAGTTACTTTTTCACCCAAATAACTTTCAGCAGTAGCCTTTAAGTTCTGAAGAATCATTGCTGAAATTTCTTCTGGTGTATAATCACGACCATTTACATGTTCTTTATAGTTTGTACCCATATGTCTCTTGATTGATGCTACAGTATCAGGATTTGTAACAGCCTGACGCTTTGCAGCTTCACCAACGATGATTTCACCGTTCTTGAATGCAACAACTGATGGAGTTGTTCTCATTCCTTCTGGATTTGCAATAACTTTTGCTTCACCATTTTCCATAACACTGACACATGAATTTGTTGTACCTAAATCAATACCAATAATTTTACTCATAATAAGTTCTCCTCCTATTAATCCTTATTCACTTTCACTAAAGTTGCTCTAATTACTCTATCTTTTAACATATAACCTTTTTGTAATTCTTCAGTCACAATATTTGGACCAAAGTCAGGATTATCATCCTGCATAACTGCCTGGTGCATATTTGGATCAAATTCCTTACCCTGCGCTTCAATCACAGTTACACCATTCTTGCCTAAAATATTCATTAACTGGTTCAAAATCATCTTGTTACCCTTAAGAATATTCTTACCTTCTTCGCTTTCAGGTTCAACAGTTAATGATCTTTCATAGTTATCAATAACTGGTAATAACTCTTCAATAAAAGACTGCATTGCATACTTTAACTGATTCGCATGTTCATTTTTAAGTCTTTTCTTTAAGTTTTCCATATCAGCGAATACTTTATAATAATCTGTCTTCCACTTGTTGATTTGAGATTCTAAATCCTTAATCTTTTCATCTTTAGGATCTACTGTTTCTTCAGCTGTTTCTTCTTTTACTTCTTCAGTTTCTTCCTTAGTAGTTTCTTCAACAGTTTCTTCTGTTTCTTTCTTCATTTCTTCTGCCATGGTCTCACCTCTTCTACTCATCATTTTCCTTGATGATTCTTTCTATATTTTCAGTAATATATTCTACAAGCGATACAACTTTCTTGTAAGGCATACGTGTTGGACCGATTACAGAAATCGTTCCTTTACTAGCTCCTCCTGTATCAAAAGAAGATGAAATAACTGATACATCATCAAGTCCAGATACATTTGAATCATCACCAATTAATACCTTGATACCATCATCATCAGTTGGTGCTAAGAAATTCCAGTTTGATGAATTTTCAAATGCACTCACTAATTTTCTTAACTTGTTGACATCATTGTATTCTGGTTGATACAACAAATGATCTTTACCAGAGAAATATACATTGTTTCTTGCAAACTTCATAAATGCTTCTAAGAAAGCATTAAACAAGATTTCATGTTCCTTGATTCTCGTATTGAGGATTGGCTTGACATCGTTTTCTAATCTATCTGCCACCTGATTGATTGGTGTTCCAACTAATGTGTCATTCATTACCGCCACACAAGATTGTAAATCATCCAAACTCAATGTCTCAGATAAAGTGAAAACTCGATTTTCTACATGTCCCTTATCCGTTACAATAATCGCAGTGACATTACGCGTCCCAATTGGAACAAGTGTAATGTTCTGCAGACATTCATAACTTGAATTAGGTCCTAGAGCAACCGCCGTCAGATCAGTCAACTGGCTTAACATTTCACAGCTTTCTTTAATCAAACTATTCAATGATTGATGTGTATCACTAAAGATCGTTGCAACCTGATTCTTTACCTGTTCGTCGACATTTGGCTGAAGCAAAGTATTTACATAATAGTAATATCCCTTCTTGGAAGGAACACGACCAGAAGATGTATGTGTCTTCACTAGAAAGCCAAGTTCTTCAAGCTTGCTCATTTCATTTCGAATAGTGGCGCTTGAATATGGTAATTCATATTTTGTCATTAGAAGCTTAGATCCAACAGGTTCTGCTGTTTCAATAAACTCTTCGACAATATATTTAAATATAAGCATTTGTCTTGCCGAAAGCATTCCCAAGCACCTCCTTAGCACTCTTTTTCCTCTTGTGCTAGATTCATTATACATTCTTTTTTAGCAGTGTCAAGACTTTAGTGCTAGTTTATATTAAAAAGGGTTTCTCTTATTTGAGAAACCACTTATTCTGGTAAGAAATCTAGAAGAATGGAATTAAGAAGATCGAGTGTATCATTTGTTTTCAAATGATTGTTTTCAATAATCAACGAATGATTACCTAGGTTATTAGTAAGAGCTTCTTTATAGACATCTTCTACAGAGCAATGATATCTTCTTTTAAATTCATCAAGGTCTAATCCTTCTTTTAGACGTAAAGACATCATAATATGATTAAACATTGTATCTTCAATTGTTTCTTTTTCTATATATATTGTATTCTTCCCCTGCAAGTAATCAGTAAGACTACGCGAGTGAGAAATAAGTTCATCATCTATTTTACCTGTCGCACCAATGCCCACACCATAATAGTTATCATAATGCCAATAAACTTTATTATGTTCTGATTCATGATTTCCTAACGCATAGTTAGAGACTTCATAGCGATGAAAACCAGCCTGAGAAAGTGTCTCTACAATATAATCACTCCACTTTCCTTCTGTCTCTTCATCAAGAGGTTCATAGTTATCATAAAGTCTTGTATGTTCCTCCAATATAAGTGAATAATAAGATAAATGATTAATAGGAAGTGATAGGGCAATATGCAAGTCTTCTTTTACATCTTCTAAGGTTTGTCCAGGAAGTCCATACATCAAATCAATGGAGATATGCTTAAAGCCTATAGCCTTTGCATTTCTTATTACTTCTTTCGCAATATCAGAAGTATGATAACGTTCAATCTTTTTTAATAAATCATTATTAAATGTCTGTACACCAGCGCTTATTCGATTCACACCATGAGTATGCATACATTCTAGTTTATCAAGCGTTGCTGATTCAGGATTGACTTCTATTGTATATTCGAGAGTATCATCTCCTACAAAGGAATCAATCATGCTTAATAATGTGTCTAATTGTTTTAAAGAAAGAGCACTTGGTGTGCCTCCTCCTATATAAATAGTTCTCATAATATGATGAGGAAGTGCATCAAGTTCTTCCTTTAATCGTTCTAGATATTTTAAGACAAACTCTTCAAGATAATAGACCTTTGCGAAATCGCAATAAGAACAGATATGATCACAAAAAGGAATATGAATATAAAGTGCTTTTGTTTCCATATTATATCCTCATCAAGAAAAGTTCTAGTCCTCTAAATTTATCTACTGTACCTGTCTTGATTGCATAATCTAGTTCTGATAAGGCATAGAGTTTTTCCATCAGTTCAGTGATATCAAAATGTGCTGCATTTTTACGAATTGGATAGATAGCACGAGGATTAAGACCTAATGCTGAAGCAATATCATTATCACGATATCCCTTTTTACTCATAATAGAAACCTGATAGAGATTACGTAGTGCATTCGCAATTAAACCAATGAGTTCTAAAGGATCATGTTTCTTAGAGATTAAGTCTTGATAAACACGCATTGTATTTCTTAAATCATGAGCTAATAATGCATTGGTTAACTTAAAGACATCCTCTTCAACGCGTGGTGGAACCAATCTTTCAACATCTTCTTTCTTTATACTATGTGTATAGAGACATAATTTCTCTACCTGATTAGAAATAGTCAAAAGATCATTTCCACAGCGTTCTAGTAATAAAGCAAGAGCATTGTCTTCAATAGAGGCATTTCTATGAACAATGGCTTCTCTAGTAGCCTTATAAAGCTGATTGAAGTTTAATTTCTCTATTTCATACCATTTCGCGTTTTTACGTAATGATTTAACTACTTTTTTTCTTTCATCAAAGTTACGCTGATCATGATATATTACAAATAATGTTGTTGGATTATCATGTTCAATATAATCTAAAAATAGTTTAATATCTTCATCTGTGACTAGCTTCTTTTTAGGCTTCTCTTTTGTAAGAAAGATTGGATTCTTTAATACAACCATCTTATATTCTGTTAAGAAAGGTTGTGTTAAAGCATCTTCAATAATGTCCTTCATAGGTGTTTCACCTGCATGATAGACCATATAGTTCATATCATCACTTGTACATTGATATTTCTTTTTTAAGTCTTCTAATCTTTGTGCAAGTAATAGTTTTTCTTCTCCATATAATACAATATTCATAGTTCTCCATCCTTTTGTCCTATTCTACCATAAATTTATTAATAGCGGTAAATAAGATGTTCTCCTAAATAAGTGATAATAGAAAAGCTGCCATCAAGATCTGTACGCAGTATTTTAATCTTTCTTTCTTCTAATCGTTTAATGACAATATGAGCTGGATGCCCATAGAGATTATGTTCTCCTACACCAATCATTGCGATACGAGGATGAACCATTTGAAAGAATGTTACAGAAGAAGAATAACCACTGCCATGATGTGCAACCTTTAAGACATCCACATCTATTTCCCCATATTTCTTATAGAGGTCTTCTTCTACATTACTTGGGATATCGCCTGTAAATAAATAATTATAGCCTCCTGTTGTGACTAACATCACTAATGAGTTTTCATTAGTAGAAGGATAGATAACATCACTTTTGAGCATCTTGATTGTAATGAGCTTATTCTTCTCTTCTTTTTGATAGGTATCAACAACACGCTTGACTTTATATTTCTTCTTTAATGAATCTAATGCACCATAGTGATCATAATCATGATGAGAGATATAAACTCTATCAATACACGGAACACCTTGAGATTTAAGAAATGGAATCACATTATGTGAGGCTATGTCATATTCCCTATTACCACCTGTATCAATCAAATAATTTCCTTGATTAAAAGGCAGACGAATGAGTGAACAATCTCCCTGTCCTACATCAATAGTAGAGACCTGCGTATAAGGTTTATAGATACTATATATATGGAAGCTGATTAGTAGTGCGCACAACAATGACACAGAAAATTGAATACTCTTTTTTTCTTCTAATAATAAGAAGATATTAAACAAGATAATGTAATAAAGAATAATAAATGAGAGTGTTGGTTTTTGAAAGATGATTTCTGCATTGAATGAAGTAATAAAGGTAAGAATCATCTGCTGGTAGCCAATCATCACCTTCATAATTAGATCTATTGGAAAAATAAGAGAGAGAAGTGTCACAACATAAAAACAGGATATAAAAGGAGAAAGAAGAACTGTTAAGAAATAAGAAAAGATATTAATCGAGAAATTAAGCGAGAGGACAATAGGAATACCACCTAAATAAATAAGGAAAGAGCGATATGGGAAATGTTTGGTCATAATGACAAGAAAATAAATAAAATATGAAAAGACAAAAGAGATACTAAAGATGATATAAGGATTCTTGATAACATTAACTAAAACAAGAAATGATAAAACATCTAGTTGATTGAACTTCTCCTTCACAAGATCATAAATTACTAACATATAAAAAGCACGATAAAGAGATATATTATAAGGTATAGAAAAAACATAAAAGCCTATAAGTACTTTAATGATGATATCTGCAATATCATCACGTATAAACGATTTAATAAGACTGAGACATTTATAGAGTAAATGAATATGCATTCCTGAAAGAGCAAACATATGTACGAGAGAAAGACTTGTGAGGAGTGAATAGTCTTCTTTAATAGCTTCATCCTTAATGCCTAAGATAAATAGCTTCTGATAGCTTTTAATAGACTTTGAAGAGGAGAAATGTTTTTCTAATAATTGATAAAAGGACGGATGGGATGAGACAGAAGTAATATGGGTGATTTTAGCCTTTGCGACGATGTTGTTAGCTTTGAATGAATGATATTCATCATACCCTATAGGATCTTTACGATGCTTGATTTCTAGAAAGTTCAATTTAACAAGTACTTCATCATTATATTGAAACTTATAATCTGTATAGGCTTTTATCTTCCCATAATCAGTATTTAAAATAACATAATTATCTCTAACATCTTTCACTTTTCCAGAAACAATAGAAGGCACTTCTGATGAAGTCGCTGGTCTAAGTATAATAGGTAATAAAAAAAGAAGAAATAACATCTTTCTTCCAAATCGTTTTACTAGATAAATTAAATAAGCTAATAGAAATATATAAAATAAAGGATGAACAAGATAAGCAACAGATAGTAATAAGACAAATACTGCATAATATACTAAATGATATCTTAAAGGCATAAGTAATCACGGTAGATGAGATATTTCTTCTCACCGATTCCTTGTATATTCATAATGTCTTCTATTGTATAAAAGGGCTGTGTATGCCTATAGTCTATAAACTTCTGTGCTGTTTTCTCTCCTACTCCTTTTAATGTCATAAATTCTTCTATTGTTCCTTTATTGAGTGAAATCATATTTGCTCTTTTTTCTGGCAAGTAAAGACGCATTTCTGCTTGAATACTTCTATTCATATTTAAAGAATCCATGCAGGCATTTTCTTTAACTCCAACTTCCTTAACCAAATCACTCATTGTCATCCCTTCTTTTATAGGGACTTCTCCTGTCTTGTTAAAAGCACCTTCTAATGTAATATAGACTTCTGATTTCTGCGTTGAGCTGACCTTCTCAGGCTTTTGATAACCATATATAAATGAGGCAATACTTAGAAGAATCAGCCCTATAATCTTAATTTGACGCATAAAAAAAGGGGCTGTAACGAATAGGTAGTATTTACTACTCCCTTGAGCGTTACAGCTCTTTTTCGTATATTCCCACCTGAAAAGGTTATTCACTATTGCATGGTGAATAACCTTTTCATATTTCAGACGCACTT
>OCPT01000617.1_pt1 | contig 25643 bp, 19 predicted proteins | sample 1538741 | NCBI WGS metagenome assembly OCPT01 (sample SAMN04571723, study PRJEB22368) | human gut metagenome | biome: human gut; material: stool | host: Homo sapiens | place: Luxembourg | collected 2012-12-06 | reverse complement strand
TGATGAAAAGGAAGAGGTGGTAAATATGTGTAAGGCATGGGATGATCATAAAAAAAGTGGCATTCAGGAGGGAATGCAGAGAGGAATGCAGCAGGGCCGTCTTTTTGAAATTTATCTTTCAGTACAGGAGGGAGACTATTCTGCAAAAAGAGGTGCCGAGAAGGCAGAGATGTCGCTCGATGAATTTGAAAAAGCGATGAGCAAAGCAGGATATAAAATTCCTGAGCTGGTATAATAATCTAAATATATTTCACACAAACCGGTCTATCCGTGGTACAATAAGCCACAGAAAGACCGGCTTTTTAGAGTATAGCTACAATAAAAGAGGATAGACAAACAGATATGTACAAGACGAAAATAGATAATCTGGATTTAAAACAGATTGCTGACAGTGGTCAGTGCTTCAGATGGAAGAACACAGGAGAAAACGAATACACGGTAGTGGCATTTGACAGGGCACTTCGGATTAAGCAGGACGGGAATGAGTTTGAGCTGGACTGTGATGAGGCTGACTGGAACAATATATGGAAAAGTTATCTGGATATGGATACGGATTATGCGGGGATTGCAAAGCTTATAGCAGACGGAGATGACGCGCATCTGAAGGAGGCATATGCATATGGCAGTGGTGTGCGCATTTTAAGGCAGGATTTGTGGGAGATGATTGTTACTTTTATGATTTCCCAGAATAATAACATAAAGCGAATCACAAACAGTGTGGATTTACTTTGCAGGCGGTGCGGACATAAAATAGACGGCAGTGCAGAGGGGGAAGAACTGTATACATTTCCAAAGCCTCTTGAGGTACCGGATGAGGTATTTGATGACAGGAGCATGGGCTTTGGCTATAGGGCACCGTATCTGAAGGAAATATATGAGTATGGTGCTAATAATCCTGACTGGCTTGATAATCTGCGCAAAATGAGCTATGATGAGGCGATGGAAAGCCTGCTTTCTCGCAAAGGAATTGGCAAAAAGGTGGCGAACTGCATATGTCTTTTCGGCTTGCATCATGTGGATGCGTTTCCGATAGATACGCATGTAAAGCAGCTTTTGGACAAATATTATAGTGACGGCTTTGATTTTGAACGCTACAAGGGTGTGGCGGGAATTATCCAGCAGTATTTGTTTTATTTTGAATTGTAAATGATATGAGAAAGAGAAAGGATAAACGATGTACGTTATAGTAGGACTTGGAAATCCTGACAAAAAATATGAGCACACAAGACACAATATCGGATTTGATGTGATAGATGCGCTTGCGGATAAATATAATATAAGTGTGACAGACAAAAAGCACAAGGCGCTCTGTGGAAGCGGAGTGATTGAGGGCATGAAGGTGCTGCTTGTGAAGCCGCAGACATACATGAACCTAAGCGGTGAGTCTGTTGCTGAGGTGATGAATTTTTATAAGCTTGATCCGGATGAGGAAATGATTGTTATTTTTGATGATATTTCGCTCGAGCCTGGGCGTATCCGTATCCGCAAAAAGGGCAGCGCCGGCGGTCACAACGGGATTAAGAGCATCATTGCAATGACCGGCACACAGGGCTTCAGCCGTATCAAGGTCGGTGTTGGAGAGAAGCCGCAGGGCTGGGATCTTGCTGACCATGTGCTCGGGCGTTTCAGTTCTGAGGACAGGGCAAAGGTGGAGGAAGCTATCGGTCATGCGATGGATGCAGCAGTTCTTATGATGCATGGCGAGACGGATAAGGCTATGAACATATATAACTAGCTGGAAATCGACAAGGTGATTTTGAACAGACAGAAATGGAGAATTGAAAGTGAAAGCATTTACAGAGCCACTCCTTTCCCTTGCGGGCTTTGAGGAGATGACAAAAACGGCAGAAAAATCGTCCGGACTTATATCTGTCACGGGATGTATAGATGCGCAAAAATCACAGATGATATATGCCTTTGGAGGTCACAGGAAAAACAAGCTTATTGTGACCTTTGGAGAGCAGAAGGCGAAGGAACTGTACGATGAGTACAGTTTTTTTGACAAAGAGGTGGTGTATTATCCATCAAAGGATGTGCTTTTTTACCAGTCGGATATCAGGGGCAATCTCCTGACAGCGGAGCGCATCAGGGCTTTGAAGGCTATCCGTGAGCAGGAGAGAGTGACGCTTGTGACCACCTTTGATGCGCTGATGAATACGATGGCGCCGATAGAAAAGATGTGGGAAAACGTGCTTACACTTGAGCTGGGACAGCTTTTGGATTTGAAGGAAATTCAGGCTGCTCTTATCAGAATGGGCTATGAAAAAGAGTATCAGGTCCAGACGATGGGACAGTTTTCTGTCAGGGGCGGTATTCTTGATGTTTTTCCACTGACGGAGGAGAATCCTATCCGAATTGAGCTGTGGGGAGACGAGATAGACACCATCAGATATTTTGACTGCGAGAGCCAGAAATCCATTGAAAATATTGATCGGGTGAGCATATATCCGGCGGCAGAGCTTGTACTTAGCGATGAGGAAAAGGCCGGGGGAATTGACAAGCTTAAGGCAGAGGCAAAGCGTGTGTCTGACAAGCTTAGAAAGCAGATGAAGACAGAGGAAGCACACAGAGTGACTGTGATGGCAGACGAGCTTACCGAGGAGTGGGGAGAGCTGTCCATGTATGCGGGCATGGATGCTTTTTTGTCGTACTTTTTTGACGAGAGAGTCGGGCTTTTGGATTATTTTAAGCCATCGGACAGCCTTATATTCTTCGATGAGCTGACCAGGTGCGTAGAGCAGGGAAAGCTTACCGAGACTGAGTTTTCAGAGAGCATGAAGCAGAGACTTGCGATGGGATATATACTTCCGGGGCAGATGAACGGTCTTTTTACAGAGAAGGAGATTGTGGCAAAGCTCGAGAAGTATTCGTGTATCGCACTCGGTGCGCTCGATAATAAAGCAAACGGACTGCACCAGCTGGGAAGCTATGGTATTCACTGTCAGAGTGTCAGCCCATACAATAACAGCTTTGAGCTTTTGATAAAGGACTTAAAGCGCTATAAGAAAAACGGCTACAGAGTCATTCTTTTATCCGGTTCAAGGACAAGGGCAAAGCGGCTTTCAGAGGATATCACAGATCAGGGAATCACATGCTTTTATACTGAAAACTACGACCATGAGCTTTTTGAGGGGCAGATTATGGTCTGCTACGGCAAGGTGAGAAGAGGCTTTGAGTATCCTATCCTAAAGTTTGCCGTGATTACGGAGTCAGATATTTTTGGGGCGCAGCAGAAGAAAAAGAAGCGTCACCGCACCTATGAGGGTGAAAAAATACAGAGCTTTACCGATTTGTCGGTTGGGGACTATGTAGTGCATGAAAACCACGGACTAGGTATTTACCGCGGCATTGAAAAGCTTGAGGTGGACAAAAAGGTAAAGGACTACATCAAGATAGAGTATCAGGGTGGCTCCAATCTCTATATTCTTGCCACCCAGCTTGACATGATACAAAAATATGCCGGAAAGGATGCCAGAAAACCAAGGCTCAACAAGCTTGGAGGTCAGGAATGGACCAGAACAAAGAATAGAGTCAGAGGTGCGGTAAAGCAGATTGCGGGAGACCTGGTGAAGCTGTACGCACAGCGTGAGCAGCAAAACGGATATGCCTTCGGCGAGGATACGGTATGGCAGAGAGAGTTTGAGGAGCTTTTCCCTTTTGATGAGACTGAGGATCAGATTCTTGCAATTGAAGCCACAAAGACTGATATGCAGAGCCATAAAATAATGGACAGACTGATTTGCGGTGACGTGGGCTACGGCAAGACGGAGGTTGCAATCCGTGCGGCCTTCAAGGCGGTGCAGGACAGCAAGCAGGTGGCATATCTTGCCCCGACAACCATTCTGGCACAGCAGATTTACGATACGTTTTCGCAGAGGATGAAGGATTTTCCGGTGAATGTGGATTTGATGTGTCGTTTCAGAAGTCCGGCGGAGCAGAAAAAGACGATAGAGAAGCTTAAAAAGGGTGAGGTCGATATCATTATCGGAACACACCGCATACTCTCAAAGGATGTGCAGTTTAAGGATCTGGGACTTTTGGTAATCGATGAGGAGCAGCGCTTCGGAGTGACTCACAAGGAGAAGATTAAGCAGATGAAGGTCAATGTCGATGTGCTCACACTGACCGCTACACCGATTCCGAGGACACTCCACATGAGTTTAATCGGCATAAGGGATATGAGCGTGCTTGAGGAGCCGCCGATGGACCGTGTACCGATTCAGACATATGTCATGGAGTACAATGATGAGCTTGTCAGAGAGGCGATAAACAGGGAGCTTGCCAGAAACGGACAGGTGTACTATGTGTACAATAAGGTGCGCGACATAGCAGACATAACAGCAAAGCTGCAGGAGCTGGTGCCGGATGCGACTGTTGCATTTGCGCACGGACAGATGAAGGAGACGGAGCTTGAGCGCATCATGTACCGTTTCATCAATGGTGAAATAGATGTGCTTGTATCCACGACCATTATAGAGACCGGACTTGATATCTCAAACGTCAATACAATGATTATACACGATGCGGACAACATGGGACTTTCACAGCTTTATCAGCTCCGCGGACGAGTCGGCAGATCTAACCGTACTGCGTATGCATTTCTCATGTACAGGCGCAACAAGATGCTAAAAGAGGTGGCAGAAAAGCGTCTTGCAGCGATAAAGGAGTACTCAGACCTTGGCAGCGGCTTTAAGATTGCCATGAGAGACCTTGAAATCCGTGGTGCGGGCAATCTGCTCGGTGCGGAGCAGAGCGGACACATGGAGGCAGTGGGCTATGATTTGTACTGCAAGATGTTGAGCGAGGCTGTAAAAGAGGCAAAGGGCATCGAGGATATCAGTGATAAATTTGATACGACCGTGGATATTGTTACCGATGCTTATATTCCGGCAGGTTATATTGCAAACGAATTCCAGAAGCTGGATATATACAAGCGTATTGCAGGCATAGAGACAGAGGAAGAGAAGGATGAGATGCTCGAGGAGCTCATAGACAGGTTTGGTGAACCACCAAAATCAGTGCTCAGCCTGCTTCGCGTGGCAAGGCTTAAGGCGTTGGCACATGCCGTATATATCACTGAGATAAAGCAGACCGGCTCACTGATAAAGCTTACCATGTTTGAACGGGCAAGGATAAATCCGGAGAAGATACCGGAGCTTATTACCCAGTATAAATCCTCCCTCAAATTCAATATGGCAGAAAACCCATATTTCACATTTGATTTAAAAAATGGCAGCGTGGCAAAGAAGCGGGATGTGCTTGATGTGGTGGAGGAACTGATTTCGCAGATGCGTAAGGAACTGATTACGGCTGAATAGTTACCCGAATTTTGGAATCATGTAGCATATAGCATAGGAAACACCACATGCTTTACGCGAAATTGACGATAATTTACAAAGTTTAGAAAATGCTTGCCAGCAGGCCCGAAAAGCTCTATAATATACGAGCGATACTATACCAATTTTAAAGAGGATAGATACAATGAAAGCGAAAAAAGTAATAGCTATGTTATTAGCTGCAACACTCTCAGTTACAGCTTTTACAGGATGTGCAATAAATAAAACCGCAACAGTTGCGACATTAGATAAAGAGGATATCAAGCTTGGGCTTGTTAATTTTATGATAAGGTACCAGGAGGCCGGTTATGATGACATGTATATACAGTACATGGGCGAGGACTACTGGGACAAGACAGTATCAGGCAATAATACTGTGCTTGAAACATGGAAGAAAAATGCTATCGAGGAGGCTCATGAGCTTTACACATTAAAGGCGCATCAGTCAGATTACGATGTAGAGGTTTCTGATGATGAGAAAAAGGAAATCAAAAAAGCCGCAGAGAAGTTTATGAAGGCAAATTCCGATGATGTGATAGACGAGATGAGTGCTACAGAGGAGATTGTCGAGGAATATTTAGAGCTTCGCCTCATAAAGAGCAAGATGTATGCTGCAATCATCAAAAATGCTGATTCAAGCGTGACGGATGAGGAAGCCAATATGGCTGCATACACCATTGTGAAGCTTGATTACAAGGGTGCATATGATTCTAATTACAAGTATCAGACATATACAGATGAGCAGTCAGCACAGATAAAGGCACAGGCAGATGCAGTGGTAGAGGCGCTTGCAGGCGGATCATCCTTAGAGGATGCAGCCAAGGCAGCAGGCACTACAGCCACAACAGGCACATACGCCACATACGTTGATCCGGATGCGGAGAAGACAGATGATTCAGATAAGAAATCAGATGACACAGAGTCTAAAGAGAGCTCAGAGTCATCGGACAGCAAGACAAAGGACAGTGTATACACTACAAACAATCTTGATCAGAGCGTTGTAGATGCACTCAATTCCCTTGAGGAGGGACAGACCTCAGACCTCATCACCACAGACAGCACTTACTATATCGTAAGGCTCGACAAAAAGACCGATGATAAAGCAACAGAGTCAAACAGGAAGACTGTAAAGGGCAATAAAGAGGACAAATATTACAATGGCATCCTTTCAGGATGGCAGGACGATGAAAAATGGTCTGTAAAGCAGAAGCAGCTTGACAAGATCAAGATTCACAATTATTTTACTACTACCAAGAAGGACAAAAAGGCAGCAGACACAAGCGCTACAGAGAGCACACAGCAGTCAGAAAGCACCAATAGTACAGATACAGAGAATACTGAGGCAGTAGATGGAACAGAAAACTAATATCGTACTTATAGGCATGCCGGGAGTTGGAAAGAGTACCATAGGCGTAATACTTGCAAAGGTGCTGGGATATAGCTTCCTGGATGCGGATTTACTGATACAGGAGCAGGAGGGAAAGCTTCTGCGTGAGATAATTGAGGAAAAGGGCACGGACGGTTTTATAGAGGTAGAGAACCGTGTCAATGCCTCTATCAGGGCTGATAGGGCAATTATAGCTACAGGCGGTTCGGTGGTATACGGAAAAGAGGCCATGGAGCATCTTAAGGAGATAGGCAGAGTTGTGTATCTCAAGGTTTCTTATGCTATTTTGGAAAAACGACTTGCAGACATAAAGGGTAGAGGTGTAGTATTAAAGAAAGGGCAGACTTTAGAAACCCTTTTTGAAGAGCGCTCAAAATTGTATGAGCAGTATGCAGACATCGAGGTTTCCGAGGAGGGGCTTGATGTGGAGCAGACAGTAGAGAAGCTGGTGGAGGCACTTGAATTATAGTGCTTATTTATCGTGATATGATTAGATAATAGTAGCTGCTGCGTCATTTATTAAAAGCAGCACCGGCACAAATGGCGGCTTAAATACGTCGTCATAAATGAAATTTGTAGTTGGATGTATAACAATAGTGTAAATTGAGAATAGTATATTAGGAGGAAGTATACTCCTGAATTCATAGAGGTGGAATATGGAACAGTACGTAATCAAAGGTGGAAATCCTTTATACGGTGAAGTTGAAATTGGTGGAGCTAAAAATGCTGCACTTGCTATTTTGGCCGCTGCCATAATGACAGACGAGACTGTAACAATAGATAATTTGCCAAATGTAAGGGATATCAATGTCTTACTTCAGGCAATCGAAGAAATCGGCGCACATGTGGAGCGCGTGGATATACACAAGGTAAAGATAAACGGTTCATTTATCAGGGGTGTAAATGTCGATAATGAATTCATCAGACGAATCAGGGCATCATATTATTTAATTGGTGCATTACTTGGAAAATACAAGCATGCAGAGGTTGCGCTTCCGGGAGGCTGTGATATCGGAAGCAGGCCGATTGACCTTCATATGAAGGGCTTCCGCTCTATGGGAGCAGACATAGACATAGCTCATGGCCTTGTCATCGCCAGGGCAAAGGAGCTTAAGGGCACACACATATATATGGATAAGGTTTCTGTAGGTGCCACAATCAATATTATGATGGCTGCAGCCATGGCAGATGGCAAGACTGTTATCGAGAATGCGGCTAAGGAGCCTCATGTCGTTGACGTGGCAAACTTCTTAAACAGCATGGGAGCAAATATCAGGGGCGCAGGAACCGATGTCATCAGAATTGTAGGTGTGGAGAGATTACATGCTACAGAGTATTCTGTCATTCCGGATCAGATTGAGGCCGGTACATTCATGTTTGCAGTTGCGGCAGCAGGAGGCAACGTGCTGGTAAAGAATGTCATTCCAAAGCATCTTGAGGCCACCACAGCAAAGCTGTTGGAGGTAGGCTGCCAGGTAGAGGAGTTTGATGACTCAGTCAGAGTAATATCAGACGGACATTTAAGGCATACACAGGTCACCACACTTCCATATCCGGGCTTCCCGACAGATATGCAGCCACAGATGGCGGTGCTTTTGGGTATCGCTGAGGGCACCAGTACAGTGACAGAGAGCATATTTGAGAATCGTTTCAAGTATGTTGACGAGCTCACCAGAATGGGAGCTGATATAAAGGTAGAGAGCAATATAGCAATCATAAGCGGCGTGAAAAGATACACAGGTGCCAGAGTGAATGCACCTGACCTAAGAGCAGGAGCAGCACTGGTTATAGCAGGTCTTGCAGCAGAGGGAATCACAGTGGTTGATGATATCTACTATATCCAGAGAGGCTATGAGGCACTCGAGGAGAAGCTTACAAAGATTGGTGCAAAAATTGCCAGGGTAGAGGATGAGAAGGAGCTTCAGAAGTTCATACTCAAGGTATCGTAATAGATATATACGTAAAGCATGAAATGTAAACACAATATAAATGCAATATATAAAATAAGAACCGGCAGCATCTTACTGTAGATGCACGGTTCTTATTTTTGGTTATTTTATAATTTTTTTGAGTAACTACTCCGTAACCCTTTTGATTATAAATCGGCTTACATCACAGATTTGATGAAAAACTCGCGGTTTGTGGACAAATCAAGTATACTGCCGTCATCAAAACGTACAATAGGGCGTGACAGTTCATGTGGGTTGAGCATCACAATATTGCAGAACCGGCTGTCGTTGAGCATTACACGGTTGCTCTGGTATGTGGTAGCAAGCTTTTTCAAAAACAAAAGCAGGAACTTTGTATTGTACTTTGTAAAACCTTCACTCTCAAAGCTTGATATGACAGCGAACGGACAAAGTGGTGCGCGATAGCGTCTGGCAGCAGTCATGGCATCATATACATCGGCGATGGCTGTTATCATGGCAAAGTCGTCAATCAGTGAGCTGTCAAGCTGCGAAGGATAGCCTGAGCCATCACAGCGCTCATGATGCATGAGGGCTGTGCGCTTTATTCTGGAGTCAATCTGCAGATCCCTAATCAAATCAAAACCAAACTGTGGGTGCTTTTTTATGAGCGCAAATTCTTCATCTGTGAGCTTGTCAGGCTTGTTTAGCACATCATCGGGAATTTTGCATTTACCGATATCATGAAGTACTCCTGCGATAGTAAGCGTATTCACATCTGTCTTTTCCATATGAAGCCATCGTCCGATCATCCTTGTAATAAGCCCTACATTCAGACAGTGTGAGTACAACGGGTCTGCAATGGTGCGCATGTTGTAGAGCATGTCAAAGGTCTCGATTGTAGTGCCGCACGATGAGGAAAGGTCAATGACAGCAGTAAGGAGCGCAGCCTCATCAAAGGATTTTTCACCGGCACAGATTTTGCCAAAGGTATCCTTGATTTGATTTATGCATGTGAGGTATTTGAGCTGGAAGCCTAGGAACTCTTCTGAGGCCTGAACACGCTGGATGTTGGTCACCATCTCATGTGCGCGGGTTTTGGGTACAGGTTTTACCTTGTCTCGCTTTGCTGTATTTTCGCCGGCTTGCGGTGCTGCTGCATCGAATGGGTTTTGAATTGAGATGCTGCCTACCTTATATAGCTTCATTTTGTTGATGAGCTGACGGGTGAGTGGTGTGCCGGGCAGTGCAAGTATCTGCCCCAGAGGGGTCTTTATCGGTTCTGCTGCCACCATACCAATCTGCGCATCTTTTATGCTGATTTTAATCATGAGTTACTCCCAAAATTTATTTTGATATTGTGTGTATAGTACTATAAATACAAATTTTAGTATAATTACAAAAATTATGAAAGTCAATAAAGGAAGAAAGAATAATTGCATAAAATAGCTTATAAATAATGAATAGGGTATCGAAAATGGATTATTGATAAATCTGTATCGAAAATGATACTTGACATATATATCATGTGGTAGTAATATAGCTGACAGAGATTTGAAAAATTCTATATTGTAACTTCTCTTATTCAGAGTGATGGAGATACAAAGGATCTATGAAGTCACGGCAACCCCGTTAGAAAACAGGAAGGTGCCAACCTGAGCGAGTAATCGAACAATAAGAGGATTTTTATTATCTTAATTTTAATCCACTTATTTGCAGTAAGTGGTTTTTTATTGGAAAAATATTGGTCACATAGTATGAAAGGAGCAACAGATAATTAATGGAAAAATTATTATTTACATCAGAATCAGTAACTGAGGGACATCCGGATAAGCTTTGCGATGCAGTATCAGATGCCATCCTTGATGCATGCATACAGCAGGACCCGATGAGCCGTGTCGCATGTGAGACAGCAAGCTGTACAGGCTTCATCCTTGTAACAGGAGAGATTACCACAAAGGCACAGCTTGATATTCCTGCAATCGTCAGAAAAACAGCACTTGAGATCGGATATGATGACGGAAAGAAGGGACTCGACGGAAACTCATGTGCAGTAATGGTTTCAATCGACAAGCAGTCTGCTGATATCGCCATGGGAGTTGACAAGGCACTAGAGGCAAAAGAGGGCGACATTACAGACAACCTCGACACCGGAGCCGGAGATCAGGGAATGATGTTTGGATATGCTACAAATGAGACTGAGGAGTACATGCCATACCCAATCGCACTCGCTCACAAGCTTGCATTCCAGCTCACAAAGGTTAGAAAAGACGGCACACTTACATACCTTCGTCCGGACGGAAAGACACAGGTTTCAGTAGAGTATGATGAGGCAGGAAAGCCGGTAAGACTTGAGGCAGTTGTACTTTCAACACAGCACGACGAGGATGTTACCCAGGAGCAGATCCATGAGGACATCAAGAAATATGTATTTGATCCAATTCTTCCAAAGGATATGATTGACGATGAGACAAAGTTCTTTATCAATCCTACAGGACGTTTCGTAATAGGTGGACCACACGGAGATGCAGGTCTCACCGGTCGTAAGATTATTGTAGACACCTACGGTGGATATGCACGTCACGGCGGCGGAGCTTTCTCAGGAAAGGACTGTACAAAGGTAGACCGTTCAGCAGCATACGCAGCACGTTACGTAGCAAAGAACCTTGTAGCAGCAGGATTTGCTGACAGGTGTGAGATTCAGCTTTCATATGCTATCGGTGTTGCACAGCCAACATCTATCATGGTTGATACATTCGGCACAGGAAAGCTTGCAGATGACAGAATCGTTGAAATCGTAAGGGAGAATTTCGACCTTCGTCCGGCCGGAATCATCAAGATGCTTGACCTCAGAAGACCTATCTACCGCCAGACAGCAGCATACGGACACTTCGGACGTACAGATATCAAGCTGCCTTGGGAGGCACTTGATAAGGTTGAGGACCTCAAGAAATATCTCTAAACAATATGTGGGGTTTCGCGCTTTTTAGGATAAAAAGCGGGAAGCCTCGGTAATTCAATTGCCGCAGATGAAAACACGTAACCACAGGTTACATTGGAGACTTTAACGTCTCCTTTTTTTAAATTTTTAAACAGAACACTTGTTCTCTTCTTGGAGATGTGGTACACTATGTGTATGAAGGAAAACATAGGTTCTGTGTCCGAAGAGAACATACGGCGTTATATTGAACATCAGAGTAAATCTTATTAAGGAGGAAAAGAACATGCTGCTGTCACATAAGACAGATATTCAACTGAATACAACAGAGTCTAATATCGTAGGCCATATGTGCTATGCGGCATCTAAGCTCTGGAACGTGTGCAACTATGAACGCCGCAATTTCAAGGAGCTTGGAATGGTCCATTACCCTGACTGGTATGATCAGAAAGCACGGTTAAAAGGAAATATGTGGTTCAAATCCCTGCCCTCGCAGACGGCGCAGGAAGTGTGCAAGCTGGTGGATAAAGCATGGAAGTCATTTTACGCACTGATAAAAAGTAAAGGCATCCAGAATCCAAAGCCGCCAAGATTTAAACAAAGCGGTATGACAATTACCTATATGCAGAATGCAATTGTACATGTATCTGGAAGCAAAAGGGTACGATTATCACTTCCGAAGCAGCTAAAGGAGTATCTGAAGCATGCATATGACATCTGTGACAACTATCTGTATCTGGAAAATAAGATTTTCCAGAACACGGATGTCATCAAACAGATTAAGATATATCCACCGGATCAGAAAAATGTGTGTCAGGTTATCGTGATTTATGACGTAAAAGATGTGGAAAAAATGCAGGATAACGGACACTATTTATCGATTGATCTGGGTCTTCACAATCTGATGACCTGTTATGATTCTGCGGGGACAAGTTTTATCCTTGGAAGAAAATATCTGGAAATCTCCCGGAAATATGATAAAGAAATCGCAAGACTTGGGCATCAATGGAACAGCTGTCAGTCAGCAGGAGGGATTAAGTATCCGAAGCCATCCAAACATATGCTTAAGGTATATAAGAAAAAGCGAAACTGTATTCACGACTATCTTCATAAAGTGACCAGAGCAGTAGTGGATTATTGTAAAGCAAATGATATCCATACGGTTATTATTGGTGATATCACAAATATTCGAAGGAATAAGAATCTGGGAAAAGTGACAAATCAAAAACTTCATGCACTGCCTTATGCAAAAATATATGGAATGCTGGAGTATAAACTTGCAATGCATGGAATTACACTTGTGAAACAGACAGAAGAATATTCAAGCCAGTGTTCCCCACATGCACCACAGGTAACAAAAGAATATGCAAAGAAATGTAACAGAACGAACAGGGGATTGTATAAGGACCAAATGTCAGTATATAATGCGGATGCAGTAGGGGCATATAACATTATGAGAAAATATTTTGCCGGCTGCGGCAAAGAGAAAAAGATATCCGTTACCGGATTATCTTCTCCCCTGATCATAAAAGTAGCTGTGTAACCCCAAAAAGGTAGCAGTAAAGGTGTCATGGACGCACCCAGAATCTGTATGGCGAAGCCATATATATCTGATGCTCGGTAATTCAATTACCGATGTAGTTCACAAAGAATTTAGAGAAAATTTAGACAGAAGTTATTGGATATATGATATAATTAAGTCATGGGACTGACATTGAGTCAGTTTCCATGGCTTTTTATTTTATATGTGATACGCGAATAATAAAACTATAAATATGTCTATAGATATATGATAACGAATAAATTTTCAGGAGGAACGGATATGAGCAGAATTTTGATAGTAGAGGACGAGGTTGCAATTGCTGATCTTGAGAAGGATTACCTGGAGCTGAGCGGCTTTGAGGTAGAGGTCGAGAATGATGGCACAAGCGGTCTCGCAAGGGCTTTGGCGGAGGATTTTGATCTGTTTATTCTTGACCTTATGCTGCCTGGCATTGATGGCTTTGAGATTTGCAAACAGATTCGTGAGAAAAAGAACACACCGATACTCATGGTTTCAGCCAAGAAGGATGATATCGACAAGATAAGAGGACTCGGACTCGGCGCAGATGATTATGTCACAAAGCCGTTTTCTCCATCAGAGCTTGTTGCCAGGGTAAAGGCTCATCTGGCCAGATATGAGCGTCTCATTGGAAGCGCCACACCTGAAAATGATATCGTTGAGATTCGTGGTATCAAGATTGACAAAACAGCCCGCCGTGTTTGGGTAAACGGAGAGGAAAAGCAGTTTACCACAAAGGAATTCGACCTGCTCACATTCCTTGCTGAGAATCCAAACCATGTATTTACCAAGGAGGAGCTCTTCAAGGAAATCTGGAATATGGATTCGGTCGGAGATATCGCGACAGTCACTGTACATATCAAGAAGATTCGTGAGAAAATCGAGATGAACACTGCAAAGCCTCAGTATATTGAGACTATTTGGGGCGTGGGATATAGATTTAAGCTGTAGTGATTTTAAAAAAATATAGTAGATATTGTAGTATTAATAGGACATATCAAATTCAAATGCGAAAGGATATGTCCTTGTTGTATATATAAAGTGGCTTATTAATTTATTCAAATGGAGAATACTATGAAGATAAAAACAAAACTTGCTATATCATTCTGCATAATTATTTTTGTGCCTGTTGTGCTCACCAGTATAGTGCTTGTGGGTTTCAATAAGATTCAGCTAAAGGCCATAAACAAGACATATGGCATGGAGGATGCGGGCATGCTCGCGCTCACTGACACGGTGCAGTTTCTGAACAAGGTGACAGGGCGCACATATGATGAGCTTGAGAAGACATCGCTCATAGAACCATCCAGGCTTCTTGATAGTGATTATCTGACTAAGATAAATAAGAAGCTGGAGAAGAAGTATTCATATCTCATAGTGAAAAGTGAAGGAGAGCTCATTTTCAATGGTGGAATTGACAATGATGATATTTTGAGAAAGCTTCCGCGAATATCCAATAAGCAGAGCAGCTCTGATGTGAGCAGCTATATGGACAGTGATGACAAGGTGCTCATAAAGCAGCTCAATTTTCGTGACAGTGATGGTGACGAGGCGAGTCTTTACATAGTGACATCAACCGCGTGCGTGATACCTGAGGTCAGGACTGTTTTGATAGAGGGAGCATTTGCACTTGTATTGATACTTCTTACTACGGCTGCCATGCTTATAGTGTGGATATACAGGAGTATCATCACACCGATAGAGAGGCTGCGTATTGCCGCTGAAAATATCAAGGATGGCAATCTGGATTTTGAGCTTGAGACGAGCCCGAGCGACGGAGAGATTGGCGAGCTGTGTACTGCGTTTGAGCAGATGCGTGCGCGCCTCAAGAAAAATGCCGAGGAAAAGGTGACGAATGAGTCTGAAAACAGAGTGTTAATCAGCAATATCGCGCATGATTTAAAGACTCCTATTACTGCGGTAAAGGGCTACGCCGAGGGCATACTTGACGGAGTGGCAAACACCCCTGAAAAGGTAGATAAATACGTCAGAACCATTTACAATAAGGCAAACGATATGGATAAGCTCATTAATGAGCTGACACTTTACTCGAAGATTGATACGAACAGGATTCCATATAATTTTGCGAAGATAAATGTCACAGATTATTTTAACGACTGTGTTGAGGAAATAGGACTCGATCTTGAGGCAAAAAATATCAGGCTTTCATATGAGAATCATGTGGATAGCAACGTGCTTATCATTGCTGATCCGGAGCAGATTCGCCGTGTGATTAATAATATAGTCGGCAATTCGGTGAAGTATATGAACAAGACACAAAGCTATATAGATATCAGGATAAATGATGTTGGTGACTTCATACAGGTTGAAATCGAGGACAATGGACGAGGAATCGACCAGAGAGATATGCCATATATTTTTGACAGATTTTACAGAGCGGATGCGTCGAGAAATTCGGCTACCGGAGGCAGCGGCATAGGACTTTCCATCGTAAAGAAGATTATAGAGGATCATGGCGGCAAGATATGGGCTACCAGCAAAGAGGGTGATGGAACTACCATGTTTTTCGTAATCAGAAAGTATCAGGAAACACAGGATATGAACCGGCAGTAAACAAATAAACAGGATATTGACATAAAAAGTAAAACTATAATTAAGAATAACAGTTAGATATTAAAATTTAAAATTAAGAGCTCCCGATTGACAGCGCAAATAGTGTTGTCAGCCGGGAGCTTTAATGTATTTTTTATTTAAAATAAATTAAGGAAAAACACATAAAATATTTGAAAAATAAAGTCTGACGTAGTAGAATAGTAGCATTGCACGAAAGAACCATGGAGAAATCGAAAGGGGGACAAATATGCATAAATTCAGACAAAAATATATAGGAGACAAGGCATTTTATAAGCGCTATCTCATGCTGGCCATACCAATGATAATCCAGAATGCAATCACAAATCTGGTAAGCTTTCTGGACAACATTATGGTAGGACAGCTTGGTACAGAGCAGATGTCGGGAGTAGCAATCGTAAACCAGCTCATATTTGTGTACAATCTGGCTGTATTTGGGGCGGTGTCAGCGGCAAGTATATTCGGAGCACAGTATTTTGGCAAGGGAAATCATAAGGGGCATATGTATTCCTTCAGATTCAAGCTGTATGCAGCGCTGCTTGTTACAGCAATAGCGATGACACTGTTTATTACGAACGGAACAGGTCTCATATCACTTTATCTGACAGATACGGCAGGAAACGGTGCCACGGAGGTAGCACTGGCATATGGAAAGGAATATCTGGAAATTGTTATGATAGGTCTCATACCGTTTGCGGTGACACAGGCCTATGCGACAAACATAAAGGAAACAGGACAGACTTTTGTACCGATGATTGCAAGCTTTGCAGCAGTTGGAAGCAATGCGGTGCTTGATTTTCTGCTCATCTTCGGAATAGGACCGATACCAAAGCTGGGTGTGGCGGGAGCCGCTATTGCAACTGTGATGTCGCGATATATTGAGACAATAATAGTTGTGCTGTGGGCACATAAAAACAGGGATAGGAACAGATATCTCGAGGGCGCTTACAGAGGAATAGGAATGCCGTTTGGTGAGTTTAAGACTATATTCATCAAGGGACTGCCACTTATGCTCAATGAGCTTTTATGGGCAGCAGGCATGACAACGGTTACACAGTGCTATTCAGTACGAGGACTCTCGGTAATCGCAGGTTTAAACATTGCGACAACGATAACAAACCTTTTCAATATCGTGTTTATACAGCTTGGCGCATGCATCAGCATAGTTGTAGGGCAGTATCTTGGAGCCGGTGAGCTTGAAAAGGCAAAGGATGCGGATAACAAGATGATAGTGTTCAGTGTGTTCTGCTGTTCTGTAATGGCGGCGGTCATGCTTCTGGTAGGCGGATTTTTCCCTCAGATATATAACACAACAGATGAAATCAAGTCACTTGCAACAAGCTTCATAGCGGTATCAGCGATAATTATGCCGTTTTGTGCATTTACACATTCGTCGTATTTCACACTCCGCTCAGGCGGCAAGACACTGGTCACATTTCTGTTTGACTCCGTATTTACGTGGGTGATAGTGGTGCCGGTGGCATTTGTGCTCGCCAAATACACTGCACTTGGCATAGTAGCGGTGTACTTCCTCGTGCAGGCCACAGAGCTGATAAAGGTAGTCATCGGATACTTCATGGTGAAAAGCGACGTGTGGCTCGTGCAGATGGTATAGGAATGTAAGTCATTATCTTGCGGAAAAGTAAAATAAAAGTTATACTGTAGCAAAAGTCAGCATAACAGTTCTAACCCAGAATGAAACGGAGCATAAAATGAGCGAAGAAAAACAGCACAAGCGCCGCGTGCACTATAGCGGAAAATATCCCAAAAAATTTGAGGAAAAATACAAGGAATTAAACCCGGAGAAATACAGGGATACAATTGAGCATGTCATCAGCAAGGGAAATACCCCTGCGGGCATGCACATATCCATAATGGTAAAAGAAATCATAGATTTTCTGGACATAAAGCCGGGACAGACAGGCTTTGATGCCACACTCGGATACGGTGGCCACACAAGGGCAATGCTTGAAAAGCTTGAAGGACAGGGACATATGTTTGCTACAGATGTTGACCCAATCGAGTCTGAAAAGACAAAAAAGCGTCTCGCTGAAGCAGGCTTTGGAGAGGATATTCTCACCATAAAGCTTCAGAACTTCTGCACAATAGATGAGATTGCAAAGGAAGTAGGAGGCTTTGATTTCATACTTGCCGATCTGGGAGTTTCATCAATGCAGATAGATAATCCTGAGCGTGGATTTTCGTTTAAGGTGGATGGACCGCTGGATCTGCGTCTTAATCCAAATGCCGGTATCAGTGCGGCAGAGCGGCTTGATAATATATCCCGTGAGGAGCTTTCGGGTATGCTCTATGAGAACTCAGATGAGCCGTATTGCGAGGAGCTTGCAAAGGCAATCACAGACGAGATCAGGAAGGGCAACCGCATAGATACGACCACAAAGCTTCGTCACATTATAGAGCAGACACTCGATTTTCTGCCTGAAAAGGATAAGAAGGACATAATCAAAAAGACCTGTCAGCGCACATTCCAGGCGCTCCGCATAGATGTAAACCATGAGTTTGAGGTGCTATATGAGTTTATGGAAAAGCTTCCGGGAGCATTAAAGCCCGGTGGAAGAACTGCCATCCTTACCTTCCATTCAGGAGAGGACAAGCTGGTCAAAAAGGCACTCAAGGCAGGATATAAAGCAGGAATATACAGCGACTATTCCAAGGATGTGATTCGTCCATCAGCACAGGAATGTGCTCAGAACGGACGTGCCAGGTCCACGAAGATGCGCTGGGCGGTCCGTGCGGAATAGAAAAGAATAAAAATAGTTCTAAAAACCTATTGCTTTATTGAGAAAAATAGTCTACTATGAACGTGTTATATGACTGACGGATAAGTGGAATAACCACATGAAATATAACAAATAAGAGCCGACCGTCTGGGCGATAAACCCGGACAGCCGGCTCTTTTTGATTATAAAATCAGCCATAGTCGTGTAAATAACTAGGGAATGTATCTCAAAAGAAACAACATGGATATTGACAAAAATACTGTAGTAAGTATATACTAACCACAGTTAAACAAAACTAATCAAACGAAGTAACATTCACACATTTTAAGGAGGATATTACAATGATAGAAATGAAAGAGTGGGATGGATTTGAAGGACGTCTTTGGAAAGAGGAAATCAACGTCCGTCAGTTTATTCAGGACAACTACACTCCATACGACGGAGACGAGAGCTTTTTAGCTGATCCGACAGATGCTACAAACAAGCTGTGGGATGCACTCCAGAAATTACAGAAAGAGGAGCGTGCCAAGGGCGGAGTTCTTGACATGGAGACAGAGGTTGTAACAGGAATCACAGCTTACGGCCCTGGATATATAGATGAGTCATTAAAGGACCTCGAGCAGATTGTAGGTCTTCAGACAGATAAGCCGTTAAAGAGAGCATTCATGCCTTACGGTGGAATCAAGATGGCGGTACAGGCTGCTGAGACATATGGTTACAATGTAAGCGACAAGCTCAAGGAGATTTTCACAAAATATCATAAGACACACAACACAGCAGTATTCGATGCATACACACCTGAGATGATGAAGGTCCGTCATGCAAAGATCCTTACAGGTCTCCCTGACACATACGGCCGTGGACGTATCGTGGGCGATTACCGTCGTGTAGCATTATACGGACTTGATTACCTCATCGAGGAGAAAAAGAAGGATAAGGCAAACTGCGGCTGTGGACAGATGACAGATGATGTTATCCGTTTAAGAGAGGAAATCGCAGAGCAGATCAAATGTCTTGAGGATATGAAGAAGCTTGCAGAGATTTACGGATATGATATCTCAAGACCTGCAACAAACGCAAAAGAGGCAGTTCAGTGGTTATACTTCGGATACCTTGCAGCAATCAAGACACAGAATGGTGCAGCAATGTCAGTAGGACGTGTATCTACATTCCTTGACATTTACATCAAGAGAGATATGGACAAGGGCATCCTCACAGAGCAGGAAGCACAGGAGCTCATCGATCATTTTACAATGAAGCTTCGTATGGTTAAATTTGCACGTATCCCTTCATACAACCAGTTATTCTCAGGTGATCCTGTATGGGCAACACTTGACGTGGCAGGAACAGGTGTGGACGGACGTTCAATGGTTACAAAGACAGACTTCCGTTTCCTCCATACATTAGAGAATATGGGACCTGCACCGGAGCCAAACCTCACAGTATTCTACTCATCAAAGCTTCCTCAGACCTTCAAGGATTATGCAGCACGCATCTCAATTGAGACAAGCTCAATCCAGTATGAGAACGATGACGCAATGAAGCCGGTATGGGGCGATGATTATGCAATCTGCTGCTGTGTATCTGCAACACAGACAGGTAAAGAGATGCAGTTCTTCGGAGCACGTGCAAACCTTGCAAAATGTCTCCTTTACGCTATCAACGGTGGTGTTGATGAGAAATCAGGTGAGCAGGTAGGACCAAACTACGCACCTATCACAGCAGAGTACCTTGACTATGACGAGGTAATGGCGAAATACGACAAGATGATGGACTGGTTAGTAGACATCTATGTAAATACATTAAACCTTATCCAGTACATGCATGACAAATACTACTATGAGGCAGCAGAGCTTGCACTCATGGATACAGACTTAAAGAGAACATTTGCAACAGGAATCGCAGGATTCTCACACGTAATCGATTCTCTTTCAGCAATCAAATATGCAAAGGTTAAAGTAGTACGTGACGAGAGCGGACTGGCAAAGGATTTCGAAATTGAGGGAGAGTTCCCTAAATACGGAAACGATGATGACCGCGCGGACGAAATCGGTGTATGGCTTCTTAAGACATTCATGGATAAGTTAAAGAAGCATCACACATACCGTGATTCAGAGCCTACAACATCAATCCTTACAATTACATCAAACGTAGTATACGGAAAAGCTACAGGAGCAATGCCTGACGGACGTAAAGCCGGAGAGCCACTCTCACCTGGAGCAAACCCATCATACGGCGCAGAGCAGAACGGACTTCTCGCATCCTTAAACTCACTCACAAAGCTTCCATATGAGTGGGCACTTGATGGAATCTCAAATACACAGACCATCAATCCGGGAGCACTCGGAAACAACGAGGGAGAGAGAATCGACAACCTTGTAAACGTAATGGATGGATACTTCGATCAGGGTGCACATCACCTCAATGTAAATGTATTCGGTAAAGAGAAGCTCATCGATGCAATGGAGCATCCTGAGAAGGAGGAGTACGCAAACTTCACAATCCGAGTATCAGGATACGCAGTTAAGTTCATCGACCTCACAAGAGAGCAGCAGCTCGATGTAATCTCACGTACATGCCACGAGAGAATGTAATATAAAAAAATATCCAACATTCCAGAATGTGCAGGCCAAGTGCCTGCATATTCTGATTTCCAAATAAACTGCATATGTACTAAATAACACCACAGCGTAAGGAATTTTCAGCAACCCGCCAGCCGGGACTTTTCAATGCTCAGGTTCTTCGGGCTAAGAGGCTGTATGAATTATGATTTAGGTTTTCTATGTTTGACGCGACCGGCTTTTACGCGCCTTCCATGGCGCATAACGCCTTGCCCATGCGTCCATGCATGGGCATAGCTGGCTGTGTTCATAATTCTAACAGCCTCTAAGCCCTGCGAAATTCGCATTGCAAAGTCCCGGCTGGCGGGTTGCCGAAAATTCCGTACCATAAAAATAAAAGTAGCAGCAACAACAACCTGAAGGAGGTAAAACATGGGAGAAACACTAGGAAGAGTACACTCGGTAGAAAGCTTCGGCTCAGCAGACGGCCCGGGAGTGAGATATATAGTCTTTTTGAAGGGCTGCAATATGCGCTGTAAATACTGCCACAACCCGGATACATGGGCCAAATGCGGCAAAAATGACGGTGCAAAGCTGATGACACCGCAGGAGGTGCTAAAGACCGCCATGCGCTATAAAGCGTACTGGAAGCAAACAGGCGGCATCACAGTAAGCGGAGGTGAAGCACTTTTGCAGATAGACTTTGTCACAGAGCTATTTAAGCTTGCAAAGGAAAAATGTGTAAACACATGCCTTGACACATCAGGAAATCCGTTTACCGTGGAAGAACCGTTTTTCGGCAAATTTAATGAGCTGATGAAATATACAGATCTCTTCATGCTGGACATCAAGCATATAGATGACGAGGAGCACAAAAAGCTTACGGGACAGACAAATAAGAATATCCTTGATATGGCACAATATCTCTCAAAAAACGGTAAAAAAATGTGGATACGTCATGTGCTTGTGCCTGGAATCACCACGGATGAGAGATATTTAAAGCAGCTTAGAGAGTTTATCGACACACTTAAAACGGTGGACAGGGTTGAGGTGCTGCCGTACCACACACTTGGGGTGTTCAAGTGGAAGGAGCTTGGTATACCATACCAGCTTGAAGGGGTGGAGCCTCCTACAGAGGAACAGATAGAATGTGCAAAAAAGGTTTTAAATTGTCGGAATTAGTTTTTTAATACCATTGCTAACAACTCATTAAGTTGATAAAATATAATAAGTAACTATTATTTTACACCGATGCTGCCTTCGTTTGTATGTGAGGTGACACTTGGCTATATGCTTGCGTATCGCAACTGTAAATGTGCTGAACAGTTAAAATTTAAAATAACAATTTGCGGGAGTTACAACATGGGAAAACCAGATATCATTTACGAAGACAACGACATAATCGTCTGCTACAAACCGGCGGGAATTGCTACACAGACCAGGCGTATAGGGCAGCAGGATATGGAGAGCTTCATAAGAAATTACAGGGCGGCTAAAAATGAGCCGCCTTATGTCGGCATAGTGCACAGGCTCGACCAGCCGGTAGAGGGAGTGATGGTATTTGCCAAGAATCAGAAAGCAGCGGCTTCTTTAAGCAGACAAATAAAGGAGCATACAACCGAGAAATATTATCGTGCGGCAAGCAGAGGACAGGGAGTGTCAGGAACAGCAGTGGAAGAGGAAGAGGCATGGCATACTCTCACAGATTATATCTCATTCGACAAGCGTACCAATACATCAAAAATCACAAGCGAAAAAGACAGGCTGGCAAAAAAAGCAGTGCTTCAGTACAGGGTGATATCAGTGACACCGGATAGGGACAGCTCCCAAAATGAATGCATTAGAACAGAATTTGACATAAAGCTGCTCACAGGAAGGCATCATCAGATACGTTTGCAGCTTGCACATATCGGCTATCCTCTGATTGGGGATACAAAGTATGGGAAGCCTGCCTCAAATAACTCAGGAACGGGAAGCAAATCAGGACGCACCGGTGGCGGTGTAAGGGAACAGCTTGCACTTTGCTCCTACAAGATTGTTTTTGACCATCCTGCTACAGGGGAGAGAATGACATTTGAACTACCATAGTGCTGTTGGGAATAATATGAATTAAAAGACCATACATTCAGAAAACAACTGAGTGTATGATCTTTTTTTATATGGAGAAAAAATACTGTTGACAATATTGTTTATATCATCTATTATAAGTTCATAGGTTAGTTACTTAAGTAATTAACCATATAACTATACCGCAAATATGAGCGAAATTAGCTGCGTAGCAGCGATGCTAAACAGAGTGTAGATAAAGCACAAGTATCGTGCGCTTTTGCGAATGAGTGTGGTGGTTTTGTATAGTTACGAAAATAAAAAGTACAACAAGCATAGCATAGAGAGGAGGCGGAGCATGTGAACGAAATTCTGAATCAGGAGAAATCAATCTATATTCAGATAAGCGAAATGATAGAAAACGACATACTGCGGGATGTGCTTTTGGAGGATGAGCGCGTGCCGAGCACAAATGAGCTTGCAAAGCTGTATGCAATAAATCCGGCTACAGCGGCAAAGGGCATAAATATACTTGTGGATGCAGGAATTTTGTATAAGAAAAGAGGGATTGGAATGTTTGTGAGTGACGGAGCAAAGGAAGTAATAAGGACAAAGCGGAAAGCCCAGTTTTATGAGAATTATGTCAGTGAGATTGTGAATGAGGCAAAGACACTTGGTATTACAAAGGCTGAATTAATAGCAGGAATCGAGAAGAATTTTGAAGATTAAAGGAGAATAATATGGGAACAATAAAATGCACTGATTTATGTAAAAATTACAGGCAAAAGAAGGTTTTGGACAATGTAAATCTCACAATAGAGGAGGGAAAGATTTATGGTCTGATAGGACGAAATGGCGCCGGCAAGACAACACTGCTTTCCATCATTTCGGCGCAAAATCCGGCTAGCTCAGGAGATGTTACCCTCGATGGGGAGCAAATCTGGGAAAATGAGAAAGCTCTCTCTGATATATTTTTTTCGAGAGAACTTTCTGCTAATACAATGAGCGGAGCAAACAACTTAAAGGTAAAGGAATATTTGAAATATGCGCAGTGTTTTTTAAAGAATTGGGATAATGATTACGCAAACGAGCTGCTGGCACGTTTTGGCCTGGATAAAAATCAGAGTATAAATAAGCTCTCAAAGGGAATGATGTCAATGGTTACAATAGTTGTGGCACTTGCGAGTAAGGCAAAATTCACATTTTTGGATGAACCGGCAGCAGGTCTTGATGTGGTGGCACGCAATGATTTTTACAGGCTTTTAATAGAGGAGTATACGCAAAGTGGCAGAACCTTTGTCATTTCTACACATATCATTGATGAAGCATCAGATATTTTCGAGGAGGTAATCATCGTAAATAATCAAAAAATTGTCTTAAAAGAAAACACAGCAGAGCTTTTGGAGCGGGCATACCACATAAGCGGAAATAAGGAAGATGTGGATAAAATGCTTACACAAAACCCTGATATCGAAGTGCTTGATACACAAAACTTAGGACGAAGCAAGGGAATATCAATTCTCACGGCAAAAAACAAATGTTTAACAGCCACGGAGAAATTGTCAGTACAGCCAATGACACTTCAAAACCTGTTTGTTGCCATATGTGAGGAGGGCAGATGATGAAAAACAGCATAATATTCTGGGGAAAAATGACATTAAAAAGTGTGTTATTGGCGGTACTCAACTTAATAGTTTATTTTCTGATTTTTAATTTTTTAATGGGCGGAAGTGTTTTCAATGATAAGGGGTGTATGGCCGGTATCTGGTTTTTAACAGTAATACTGGTTGGCTTTGAGATTAATAGGAAAAACGGGGGAATTTCGCTTACAATTGCTTTTGGAGCCACAAGAAAAAATGCATTTATTGGATATATCATATCGGACATTGCTATGATAGCCATCTTTAGTGGATTTCAGATGCTTATAGCAGCTTATACCGGTGAAAAAAATATTCAGGCTTATATTTTTAATATAATTATATGTGCAGCAACCGGGCAGGCAATCGCCGGGAGTATGAATAAAGATAAATATATGGTTTTATATATAATTGTTTCAATTATTTCCGTTGTGGTGGCTGTTGCCTGGTTGGTATTTAACTATATAGCTGAAAGTAACAGCTTAAATATTCCGGTAATGATATTCGCAGTCGTATACTATGCATGGATGGCGGTTTGTACAGAAAGAAGCACAAGAATGCTTGAAGTAAGGGTATAGACAGAGGAGGGCATTATGAGAAAGACAATAAAAAACTTCATGTTTATAAAAAGAAAAGAGACAGCGATGATGATGATAGCAGTCGCTATAGCAATAATCGGGGGTGTGGTGGTATTTGATTTCTTTGTGTCAATGGGAGATGGTGAAACTGTGCAGCTGGGAATGGTAATGGCGCTGAGTGCATATGTGATTTTTGATATAATATGTGAAGGAATTACATTTGGACAGCACTTCACTCTTTGTCTGCAGATGGGAGTGACCAGAAAGAACTTTCTTTCATCATATGTTGTTTTTAAAGTTATAACTCAAACTTCGCACATTAAAATGTGCCTATGCACCTTGAAAATTCAATAATAACT
>OCPT01000594.1_pt1 | contig 26307 bp, 24 predicted proteins | sample 1538741 | NCBI WGS metagenome assembly OCPT01 (sample SAMN04571723, study PRJEB22368) | human gut metagenome | biome: human gut; material: stool | host: Homo sapiens | place: Luxembourg | collected 2012-12-06 | reverse complement strand
AACTTGAAGACTCAAAAACATATCCACGTTTTAATTTATCCAGATTTGCCGTTATCACTTTGTTCGTTACCGGCTGCATGTCAGCCATTGAGTATCCCGCTGCGACCATGCCCGGTTCTACATCCGGGGCATCTTTATCTTTTACCGCCTGCACCCATACAGACTGTACCACTGCTGAAGACATACCGATTGTCATCATACCGGTCGTCGGCGAATATGCATAGTATTTTCCATCAAGAGGGAATCCGTTGACGGATACCATCATGGTATTGACATCCATATTCTTTCCGACCTGCACAGTCATCCTCTGGTTCATGATATCTGCGCCGCTGAATGCGGATTCGGTATCACCGTCAGTCTCTTCTGTCGTTGCGATAACGGAAGAGTTCCATGCGCTGTTGACGTCATATCCCTCGATAGAATATAAAATCTGTGTCTGAAGGTACTGTACATAATACTTGCCGTCTTCTCCATAAAATGCTGTTTTCGGGATATACAACAGTCCGGAATCCTTATCGTAATGGATTCCTTCGATTTCGTCACCGCTGACATCGTTCCTTGCCACTGCCAGGTCAACGACAGAAGCCCTCTTATCGTTATGCATCACATCAGCGAACGCAACGAAGTAATCGCTGTCCTTTCCGAGCTGATAAACCGGCACATAACCAGTCTGCTGGAACAGGAACCGGAAATCGTCTCCAGACATCATTGATTCAATCGTTTCGTTCTTATGTATCTGGTCTGCAGATGCGATTGTGGCATCCACATCCATAACATTCACCATGGAAAGTTTGGAAGGCTCGCCTTCGCCAACATAAGATTTATCTGCATGTTCTTTTACATATTTCTCAATGATTGGGTCATAAATCGTGTCATTGTCTTTTGATGTCGTAATGTCTTTATCTACAACGTCAATATCCGTATTGATATTTGCAACGCCGTTAAACAAGAGCCCTGTCTTATCGTTTGCTGCTGTATCCAGTCCATTCTTAGAGATATATCCGCTGAATTTTGCAGCGGCCTCTGAGGTAGAACCGGCAACTGCATAATAATCAATCGTCGTACCGTAGTTAGAGCCGGCGATTCTCACGCCGTCCTTTGTTGCCGCGCCGATGATATAAGCGTCATCGATTGCGCCAGGCACATATCCGGATGCGTCTTTTCCGTCATTTCCTGCTGCACCTACAACAGTGATTCCAGAATCAATCGCTTTCTGTATCTCTGTTTCAAGTACACTTGATGCAAGCGTTTTTGGAGAATACATTGACAGGTTGATGATATCCACTTCTGAGTTGATAGCATATTCAACCGCTGAGACAACAGCGGAATAAGTACCGAATCCGTCATTTCCAAGAGCACGGATTGAGAGAATCTTTGCTTCCGGGTCCTGTGATACAATATCGTTTACCATATCATCGCCATGTGTGCCTCCATTGAGGACGTCATCAATCAATGATACCCGGTCAATCACATTACTGCTCTCTGCTGCACCGGTATCAATCAGCGCAATGACCTTGTTTGCTGTATCGTCGCTGTAGACGGTGGCTTTTGAAGAACTTTCTTCTGTATTTAGCGCAGCGACTGCGTTGTCGTCTTTTGTCATCGCTTCTGTTTCACCAGCAGTCGTTGTTTCTCCGGCCTCAGCGACATTCTCACTTGCTGCTGCAATCTTTGCGTCCGGTTCTACTGCGTCCACGTGCTCTTTGTAATAGCTGTAAGCCGTCATTGCCTGCTCAGCACTTTCATACTGGAGCAGGTAGATATCACCATAAGAACCAATCATATGCTCCTTGTCAATAATATCATTTTCATCGTCCGTCATGACCAGCAGACGCGCGGAAGAGAAGTCATCCTTGTTTAATCCGCTTTCGGCATCTGATGTATCAGTGAAATGCTCAGCGGTGTCCGTATCGGTGGAGTCCGTATCAGTGGCATCTGTTTCAGCATCCTCTTCTGTCACATCTCCAGCATCTTCTTCTGCTGTTCCTGCTTCGGAACTGTCTTCAGTATCAGCCTCATCTTCAACCAAGTCCGCATTATCTGCTGTTTCAGCCGTGCTATCGTCAGCCGTGTCTGCAGTATTTTCCTTATCCTGGGCTTTATCCTCATCTGTTTCTGCATCGTTGCTGTTTTCGTCTGTGCCTATTTCAGTCTGAGTCTGGCCATTAGGTGAAACGTAAACATTGTCGTTGACCGTCAGGTCTCCGGTGCTGTCACTGCTGTCTTTTGCATCCGCATCAGTGCTGCTGCTATCGGCAGTCTTTTCGTTCCCATCTGTTTTTTCAGTCTCATCTGTTGATTCGTCCACCGTCAGGTCACCCGTCTCGGCAGAGTCCTCTGTTTCTGTCTTTCCGTCCTCTTTTACTTCTTCTTTTTCAAATTCGACCTTAACGGTCACGTTTGAATCCATAAATACCGGATATTCAAATTCCCCGGCAATTCCATCGGTCTTTTCATCAAAACCGGAATCTTTTTCCGTATCTCCTTCAACTATATCGTAAAGTTTCAAGATATATCCTTCATCTGCATCTGCCTTCACATTTGTTACACTGTCTGCTTTTACTTCGTAAGCATATGTATAACTGTTTTTTGCTGCATCTTCGCTTGACACGAGGATATCGTCTTTGTCGTAAACATCAATCCGCATTTCATCGGTCTTTCCGTCGTCGGATTTATGATTGGCCAGCTTCACGGTCTGCTCGTCATCTTCATTCTCATCGATGACAACTTTACCACCGGCTGTCTTCAGGTTTATAAGCAGAAACTTTGTCTCTGCATCCTTTTCAGTCTCTGTGCTGTCTGAATCGGTGCTGATAATTGTCTTAGTCTCACCCTGGCTGGCATCTGTCGTTGTTTCTGTAACAGTATCCGTTCCGTTCACATCTGCGGCATAAGTCAATACCGGAGATGCAATCGTTGTTGCAGCAGTAACCGTAGCAAGCATGCTTGATGCGATTTTTGCCGCTATAGAACGTGAAGATACTTTTTTCTTTCTTCTCCGGTCCGGAGGGTTATAGCATTTTTTGTCTTTCATTTTTTAGTCTCCTTTTTATGATTTAAACTGCATACGCAGTCGTTGCTTCATTACAAAAAGGATTCCTATGGCTTATTCATTAAGGATTGAAAGAACACAGCCACTTTCTGGCTTTGCATCCAATCTTGTTGTTGAATCGGCATTTTAATTCACCTCCATTTTCGCAGATATTCAGTTGTCAGGTGCTATATCTCCAAAGCAATACGCTTTCTTTCAAGATACGAGTTTGCGGTGTACCGCAATGTTCAGGGCTAAAGTCTTACGCCCTATATTTAATATGCAAAATAAAAAAAATTCGGAATGTTTTTTTAAAAAGATTTTTTAGAAAAAAAACTGACATACTGTTCCTGAACGCGAAAATGTAAGAAGAAAAAAAAGGAGAAACGACTATGGCAAATGCAATCGATGATACCGCGAGCTATGCCCGCGTGTACCAAGCGGTCATGGCCGCTGACAAACGACGACGCAGTCGGAGTGTAGAGACGTGGACGGGGTTTCCGATTCCCCGTACACTTTTGTAACCAATTATATCCGACGAACAACTTGAATTGTTCAGGGTCGGAAATCCTTCCCCTGACGGCAAGCCTGGCCGCGGTTTCCCCGTCCATTGATGATGGATTCGAAATCAAGAAAGATGATGAGAACGACCCAAAGTTTGGGACTTACGAATATTTCAGGGCATCATCGACGGGTGAGAAACCACGGCCAGGCTTGTGAAGGTAATCAATAACTCGTCTGCTTTGCCGGAGCCGTTACCAAGAAAACGCAAGATTAAGAGCCCGTTGTTTTAAGCAACGGGCTCTTCCAGTGATACAATAAATTCTATATTTCGAGTCAACGCTTCTTCAGTTGTAATATCTAGCCAATTTTTTCCTGATGATTTCGCGCTGTTTTTAAAACCAATATTCGTGAAAACACGTCGAATACGTTTTGTCAGTTCAGCATACGTGAAGACTGGTAACGATTTGTCATTAAATATGTAATGTTGAATACAGGTTTTTAACTCTTCGATGTTAACGTTATCCAATAAGAAACAAATATCAAAAACGTCTTTGTATCTCGTCGAGCGTGTACCAAATCGCAGGAATGATTTTAATTTTTCTGTTAATATTTGTTCTTTTGAATTCATTAACAAACTCGCTCCATCTTTCTGAAAACAGATATCAAAACAATACTCTTCCTGCTTGATATCCAGGTCTTTATGTACGCCAATATCCAACTTGCTTTCCAATGTATTTCCGTAGTCATCCGTGATTGTAATGAATACTCTTTTTCCTTGGTAGTCTTTGTGTTTTAGTGTAGCAATTGGTGGTTTAATTGTTATATTAACACCGATTGTCGATTCTATCTTTCGTAAGAATTCAGTAATTGAGTCATCGGAAATAGAGTATTTGATGAAATCCAAATCGGCGTCCTGGGTCGCCCTACGGTCATTATGAGAAATATTTCGCATTACGACCCCGCCTTTGATAGTTACTGACCGACTTAATCCACTTGCAGCAATTCCTTTCAGAATGATGTCTTGACAAATCCTTGCGTTTGCGTCGTCCTCGTTATATCCCTTAGACTTTAGCTTTTCAGCCTCTTCTCTTACGTTCACTTACATTACCTCCATCTGTATTGTGCTTAAGATTTTGTCTCCGTTTTTAAACAACATCGCATAGTCTTCAACTTCAAAAAAATCAAGCTCATCTAAAATATTTCTGTATCCAGAGATTATTTCCTTATAATAATCCAAAGGATATCTTGAGCGAAATCGTATTAAATCAACAAGTAACCGTTCTTTGCTGTATATTCTGATTATTGTATTTTGATATTCCATATTCGTTATTCCAAATTCATATATATTATCTTTTGCGAAGTTTTGTTTTATCGTTTTACTTTTGATTCTTGAATCTTCACGTTTGGTCGTGAGCATATATTTTTCTGAAATTACGTCTGTTAATCCATAGTAATAATATGCACTGCTTCCGGAAAATACTGCATTTGGATATTTTACGCTTATAACTTCAAGGTCAGAGCAAAATCTAGTATCTGAATATAGTCCCTTTTCTTTTTGAAATAGTTTTCCTTCTTTTATTTTTTTCTTTATTTGATAATCTGTGCCGTATACCTGTAAGCACTGTGCGTATGTCATTATCATAATGTCACCTCCAAATTTGAGTAAAAGTACACATGAACTTATCTCGTGTGTATTTTTACTTAAATATATTATATTCGATTTGCTTCTTGTAGTCAAGCAATTATACACACGAATTGGGATGATGTGTATGATTACTGAAATGTCTTATTTTTTTTGCGGCTCATTTCTCCGCCAAAAGTTAAAAAAAGCACGCTTTTCGCGTGCTTAGATTTGAAGTTTCGTTTTCTTTTTCTTGTCCAGGGAATTTAAGATATAAGCGGCTGCTGTGGTCAGGCCATTATCAAGAGCCACCTGCATGGCATAGTTTAATTCTTTCTCATCCATGATATCCATCTTAACAAACTCTGTCATGAGATAGTCTTCCTTTTCTGTTGTCAGTATCTGACAGCCTTCTGTCGCATGGCTTTTGAGGTACTGCAAAGCACTTTTGTCTTTTTCCAGAAAGTAGAATTCCATTGCTGTTAAGAAACTACATTTTGCATCATTCATATTGTGGCAGAGAAATCCGTTTAATGTCCATCCATGATTATCGAAAGCGATATCTTCCTTTGGTGTTCTTTCGTCCAGGCCCTCCAGAAGAGCGTTAAACGCAATCTTTCCCAGTAATGTCTTGCTTGTCGTGTCCACGTATCTCGGAATAACGATTTCTTTTTTGCCGGCAGAAACTTTAATTGTCATGTTTCTATGTCTTTTTGCAAACACCTGCTTCATCTTGGCAACGGCTTTGTCCGCATTCATGAAGTAATAAGTCCTGATACAACTATTTACCAGTCTAGAAAATACTTGAAACGCTTCTTTCTCCAATTCAAAAGCGGAAGCAAATGAAATCTCCTGAAGATTTACGCATCCATTCAATACACAATCCCCAATTTCTTCCAGGTTATTTCCTCCAATAGCAATACGTTCCAGACTTTCGCAACGCATGAAAGCCTTATCGTAGATTCTTTCTATTGAACCTGGCAGAACAATTTCCTCTGTTTTGCTGCCAAAAAACGCAGATGGACCAATCATAGTCACTCCGTCTTCTACTACAATTTTCTTTTCATCCGGGCAGTAGCACTTCGCCAACAACTTATCAGTTATATTCTGAATATACTCGAACTTCTTTTCCATTTTCTTTTTTTCCTTTCTTAGTGTTTTGTATATTTATAATATGCGATATTTATCGGCAACAAAAAAGCCGCAGAAAAGCCTGCGGCTACAATGCTAATTCGGTTTTGGCTTTCAGTTCTCTTTTTCTCATCTGGTCCAAGATATATGCCACCGAAACAGGCATATTCTTTTCGGAAGCCCATTGCAATGTTCTCTGTAAATCTTTATCAGACAATAGACCAAGATTAAGATACATTGCCAACGTCTCATCATCAGCTTCTTCGGTCATGCGTTTTGTGATTAATGTTGCATGGATTCTTAGATAGTCTTCCGCACATTCCAGGTTGTCCATAACATACCATTCCGTGGCAACACTTACTCTGTTCTGAAAATCAGACAGGCAACTATGAAGATTACGATATTCGTAATAAGCGTTCCCGTTTTTGGTTAGACAGTTATACGCTGTATCAGAAATCATCAGCCTATGAAGGTAACTACAGATATATCGCGGAAGGCGTACACTCCTTCCATTGCATGTAAGAAGAAATGTCCTCTGCGGCTTTCCAGTTCTTAGAAATCTTTTGAGAACATCGTATTTCTTTTCTGGGTGCAGATAATATACAGTGTCTTCTTCCCGAATCAGACTGTACAGTAAAGACCGAAAGGCAGAGTCCTCTTCCGATTCTATCGGTTTTGTCCATACAATCTCCTGCACTGGTGAACCTAAAATAATGTCGTCATCACAATATTCTAGGCCCTTTCCAAAAACAATCTTTTCCAATTTTTTGCAGCCGGCAAACGCGCATTGCCGAATGGATTCCACGGAGTCTGGAAGGATGATTTCCTTTGCAGCACATCCACGAAAGGCAAAATTTCCGATTTCTGTAACCCCATCTTCTACAAAGATAATATCGCTTTCAGTATCTGTATTTCGCACAAGCATATTATTGTTTTCTTCCATTTTTTAATTCCTTTCTTTGTCCTTTTGCCTACAACATGCTGGATTTATCGACAAACAAAAAAGCCTGCTGCCAAACGGCAGCAGGCTTTCAGACATTTAGAATACTTCTTTTTTCTTTTTTCGATGATTCTTCCATGATATATGCCCTTAACGTAACATTCTTCACTTTCTGTAAAACATATTCCAGCATCTCAGCGGTTACGATATCAGTTTTTATCAACTCCAGCAGTGTTTCTGAATCATTTCCTCTTGATAAGAACTGAATAATATTTTTCCATCTTTTTTTAATTTGTTCTTTTACGCTTTCAGACGCACCACGTTTATTTCTAAGCAGGTACAAATATCGTTTTACGGTTGCATAGTCGCCAATAACAGGCAGTATGCTGTATTTACAAGCAAGAAAATCTTCTGATTTAATTTTACTGCTTGTTAGCTTGGAGAATTGGGTTTCTGTTAGGTATCGCGGCAGATAATAAGTATCATTTGGTGTTACAATCTCAACAATATCAGAATCAAAAGAATTAGTTATCAAAATTCCGGCATGTAAAATGTTATCCGTTAATTCTGGAACTATAACTTTTTCAACATAACGCAAACCAATATTTGGAATGGTTTTATTGTTTTTGTTTTTTAGTAACGAAGCCGGAATACTTATTTCCTTTAGATTTTCACATCCGGAAAAAGCATAAGCTCCAATCTCATTAATTCCTTTTGGTAAGTTGATTTTTCTTAATCCACAGCAATGAAAAGTTTTACAGCCAATAGATTTGACTTGCTCTGGTATCATGATTTCTTTAAGGCTACGACAACCATAGAACATGTCCTGTCCTGATTCAAGGCATTCTTTTTGCTCAGGGTTGACCACTCCGATATGTTCTATTCCGCTTCCAAAATCTACAGATTTCAGAGAGAAACAATAACTAAAAGCATGAGTTCCGATTTGCCTCAAAGAATTTGGAAATTCGATAGAGGTAATATCTTTGCACATGTTAAAAGCACTGTTCTTAATCTCTGTAATGCCTTCAGGTATAACGACTTTACCTATCTTGCCTATAGGACATCGCACTAATTTGTTTCTTAAGTACAGAATCCCGTCGACTGTATAGTAGTCTCCATTATTGTAGTTTAGATGCATTAAAAGTTCGCTGTTAAGAATATTATGTAGCGCCACGTAATCAAGGGCTATTCCAGACGGTACATCAACAATCACTTTTGTTTGTTTTCCTGTCATGCAAGAAATATGTGAGTTTTTTCGCTCTGTTACAGTTTGTCTTACAATTTCGTACTGTTGTGCTTCTGTTTTAGTCTCCATTTTTTTCTCCTTTTTTTGCTTCTTATTTGCACTTAATATGCCGCATTTTAGCGCATGATATTATCGTATTCTCGATTAATATTTCATCAGCAGCAGCTATATATTTTGGAAGCCAGATAGACTTTGTTCCGCGAGTCAGTTTAACTGTTAATTTGGGTGTTCTTGAATCTAAAAAATCATCAAGCTCTTTTAACATTTCCTTTTCTGCTATATCCACAAATTTAATCTCTGATTTTATTGCTGATTTTATTAATGACATAAAGCTGTACTTCATCGGGTCATATCGTTTTTGGTTATAAGGTCTGCTAATTTCATGAATCATATCCGCATTTTCAGGGAAAACAATTTCGTGAATATTTGGACAGTTAATAAAGGAATCCTTTTCAATTGTCTTGATATTTTTTCCAAAAGTAATCCGGTGAAGGTCCTGACAGTTAAAGAATGCATGCGGTTCAATCTCTTCAACTGAATCCGGTAGCGTGACTTCGTTTACTTTACTACTGCTAAATGCAGTAGAAGCTATCTTTTTTGTCCCATTTTTAACTTTAACTTTTTCTTCCAGGCAATGGCATTCGATTAACGTCTTATCAACATAGACCTGCTTTGGATAAATTTGCTTTGCTTCGCAATAAGGATTTTCTGAACTCATTTTTTTCTTCCTTTCTTTATATTTTTATATTTTTAATATGCGTAATTTTCTAACATAGAAAAAGCTGCAGTTTTCTGCAGCCTATAGCTGAATATTCTGGACATCCTTTTCAGCATCGCCATCATGCAAACTTTGCAGAAGGTAAGCCTTCAGCATTGTATTTCCGTTTCCACTTTGCACAACATCAAAAGCCTCGGCCACCGCATCTCTTCCAAACACGTCATCGCGCAGCAGCCTGGCAAGCAATGGCACATTTTCGCTTAGATATAGAATCGCGTCTTTGCCATTTTCTTTTAAGAATTCTTTTGCACCTTCATTCTTTGTATATGCAGCATACATCTCAGCAGCACACATGACCCTGTATTTCTTATTAACCGCATGTTGAAAAAGAAGTCCTTTTTGCTCTTCGTTGTCTAGATATCTTTCTGCAAGGCGCTGCATACCTGCAGCAGTTATGCTCACGGTATTTTTTGGTATCAGGATACTGCTATCTCCAACATTCAGTTTGACGGTGTACGCTAGGCCACGTCTTATTTCATCTGCATGCGAAACAAAAGCGCGCATCAGGCCTTCAGGCATGTGATGTACAGTCATTTCATCTACATACGGGAATGAGAATACGCCGATTGTTTCAACTGATTCTGGAAGGACTATAGAATTTAACTGTTTACATCCAAGAAAAGCCATGTCACCTATTGTTTTTATATTTCTACCAAAATGTATTGTTTTTAATTTCCGGCAGTGCATGAAGGCCATATTTCCAATCTTTTCCAACGAATCCGGGAAGAAAATTTCATCCATACCGGATAACATGAATGCTGAATGCGCAACTTTTTTGCCATCTTTCATTACGAACTTCTGGCGTCCTTTGGAGATTTCCACGTATCCATTTACACCATCAATCTCTTCTGTAAGAGGATATCTTTTTGTTTCCATTTTTTGCTCCTTTCTTTATATTTTCTACTGACAATATGCCGGATTTGTAAGCGACAAAAAAAGGACCGGCAAAGTGCCGGTCTTGCTTATAAGCTTATAAGTCAAAATCATCTTTGATGCTTTTGGGCTTTGCATTTAATAGCTGCAGAACATATGCCCTCATTTCCAGATAGTTTTTTACACTATCTGACTGTTTATCCAGAAAATTTACTACAAATTGTAAGTCTTCGTGTGTGGATATTACCGAATTGAGGTATATTTTTAACAGTTCGACATTTTCATGCGCAAAAATCGCGTTAAGTATGTATTTTTCATTTTCGAGCAAGTAATTTTTTAAGAAGATTCCGTTTTTCTCGTTCTTCTCTTCTTCACTCATATGCTCATAAATTTTGATAGCCACTTCTTCCTGCTCATCGTTCACTGCGTACGCGTGAGAGTTTTTTGTAATCTCTTTTAAGAGCATCTTTTTTTTATTTAATGAACATTTTTTTGAATATATATTCTTGACCTGCACGACAAATCTTCGTTTATCATCGGCTTCCATCATTTTCGGAATGACATATATGAAGTCTCCCATTTTCATTTCAAGTGCTCCACTATATTTATCCATACAAGATGTGGGGCAGTAAAACTTTGAAGTAACGATTGCTGCGCTTAAAATGGTTGGAAGTTTTCTCAATCCGATTTCGGTGTCGTTAATTTCTATTGTTTTGTTGATTTCTATTGTTTTTTCGCTCATAGTATTTTCCTTTCCTGTTTAGATTTATCTAAAATATGCAGGTTAAAAAATCAAATGGAAAAATCGTATTTTGAAATTATCTTCCTTTCGTTTAACGCCTGCAAGAGATACACTTTCATTTCCAGATAGTTTTTTGTTATATCGTCCTTTTTGTTTAGCAAATCTATTGCAAATTGCAAATCCTCTTGAGGAGATATCCGAAAATCCAAATACATTTTTAGCAGTTTAATATTTCCATGCGTAAAAATCGCCTCAAACGTATTCAGCTCTTTGTCAACCAAGTAATTTTTTAAAAGCCTTCCTCTTTTACTATTCTTTTCGTTCGTATCCATTGCCTGATAAATATTGATGGCCGTTTCTTGCATTCTATCTTGAATTGCATACGAGTAAAAATCGATGGAAACATCTTTCAGTGATTGTTTTTTCTTGTCTAAGGATGGCTCTTTTGTAGAAATACCTTCAATTTTGGCAATGAGCAATCGTTTGTTCAGTTTAGTCATCATTTGCGGAAAGTAGCATACAAAATCGCCTATTCTTATTTCGAAAGTTCCGCTGCATTTGGTAAAATCATGTACACGCCTTCTATATAACGGAGTGCAGATTTTCATATCCAAAATAGAAGAAAGTCGCTTAATGGCTACATCCGAATCATCAATCTGTATTATTATTTTACTCACGTTTTTTCTCCTTTTTTTCACTTACAATATGCCAGATTTACAGGCAACAAAAAAAAGAATCGTAGCACGCACGACTCTTTTTCTTCTTATTTCTTTCATAATCCAGCTCCAGGTCATTCTCAGCGCGGGTCTCTGCTTCCGGTCTATCTTTCTTGATAACTCGCCGTTCCGGCTCGTAGCCAGACTTCGAACGGGGATTCGGGCTTGCGTGCGAAGTTAGAGCAGGAACATTTGACCCGTGGGCGACTTTTTGTCGGCCGGGGATTCCCCCGCTCTCCGTTAGCACTTTCGCCTCCGGTTTTCTTTCCTGCAAGTCCCCAACAAATTCTGTCCGACCATTTCTTTTCGCTTTTTTTAGCGTTTTTTTTGCAGTTTTGCATTTCCTGGCCCTCCGTGCCAACGTTCCGGAAAACAGATTGCAGAACTGAAAAGTTTTTGATATAATATGTGTATGGGAAAACTTAAGAAATAAGGCGGCCTATCCTCTCACATTACTTGAAAAATATTACTGACTTCGGAGAGGAGAAAAAAGCTCCCTCCGTTTTTTATTTATTACACAGAGGGGGTGATATACTATGACTGTGACGCTAGATGAGCTAATTGCAATTATTTCACTTATTGTGAATATCGTGATGCTTTGTTACATAATTTTCACAGGAAAAAAGTAAGCCGCCGACTACTGGGAATAGTCCACGGCTTGAAATAAAAGTACACTTATAAGGGTAGACTTCCTTTTTCTTAAGTTCTTCCCTATTTCTATATATCATATTACATTATTTGGCTGAAAAAATCAAGCCCTTCTATGAAAAAACAAGGAGTTTTCAGATATGGAACAATGGGATGTCATATGCATCAGATGCGGCAAGCACTTATTCTCCGAACAAAGAGCATCTACTGCCGGCGACATACACCGCTTGCACGAAACAAACGACGAATTCTACGACGAAATTAAGGCTGAGTTTTACTGCACAAAATGTGCAAGAGACCTTGGCTATGACACGAACGAAACAAACGACTGACACAGACAAACATAGCAGCAACAGCCGGCCAAAGGCCGGCTGTTGCTGCGTTCTTTTTCTTCTTCTTTTCTCTCTTTCTTTCCTCCTCTCCTACGCCACTTTGTACACCTTCATATCTCCTTTTTCAAACACACATTTATATATTTTTTTTATCACCTCATCGCTGCACTCATGCTCTTCATACGTCATCCCGTCTTCATAAATGATATAATCAATCCCTTCCTTTTTTACCAGTTCTTTTACTTTTTCTTTGTTTTTTGAGGAATAGATTTCAATCGCATTTGCTGCCCGGGTATCTGTATCATAACCCGCAGACCATGCGTAATATGGCCAGCCGTTATATAACATGATTCCGGATAAGGTGATTTCCGACATGCTTTCTTCTCCCGTCAGCACCAGGTCGTTTTCTTTTACATTTTCTTTTAACCATTCTGTAAGACTGCTGCCCATGTCTATCTTTAAAGCGCGTTTATCTGCGTTGTAGATAGTCAGAAGGTCATAAGCCCCGGTGGCAGTCAGGGTTATCGCCAGCAACACGGCCAGCGTTCTTAAAAAGATGTTTCTGCTTCCCCATAATCTCGTCAGCGCATATGCCCATATCATGTTCAAAAAGATTGTTGAGATGATAATGTACTTGTGATTGACTGCGATATCCGGTGTCATGGAAACTGTAAAGGCAAAAATCACCGGGAACAGAAAAGCGGCAATCATCGCGCGTTTCTTGCCTTTGAATATTACAAGGAAGGCAGCCACACCGAGAAAAAAGACTCCGGAAAGCATGATAAGATATAATACTACTCCGCCGGCGGTCTGTTTATCAGCCAGGAACCCGAAATAAAACCTTGTCTTCATCTCATCCTTCATGCTGCTTGCGATTCCTGCAGGCATAAAGAATCTTTTTTGTGCAAAAGACAACGCAATTGCGTTGACAGCCATGATTACATAGTCAAATTCATTTGACGACATAATGGCAAACCCTGCAAGGATTAGCAGTGTGGCAACAACAACCGCACCGTTCCAGAATGCCAGCGCCCCAAGCATTACGCCAAATATGGCGGCAATCGGCCAGTCAGGAGAAAGAGCCCAGGCCTGTTTGCTTAACCAAGTTGTTTTCATTACAACAGCCGCACGGCTCTGCGATACAGCGTTCTTTTTCTCGCTGATTTCTTTCTTTTCGTCCAGCCAGTCCAGACGTCCTGAAAAATACATGATAGGGATAATAGCGATAAGCAGGCCAAACCCCAGGTGCCGCTGATTTAAAAATACGTTGTAATTCCAAAGCCCCCAGTCTTCATGTGCTGTATAACCGATAAATGATGTATTATGTAAGAAATCACGCCAGTTCCCATTTGCGATTGACTGAATGAGTCTGTCAAATACTGCAATGCTGCTTCGGCAGAAAAACATCAGGACAGTCAGGGCGCCTGCTGCTGTGTTCCCTGTCAGTTCCTGCGTGAAATAAAACAGCAGGACCAGGAACCCCCAAAGAGATGCCGCTGAGATAAGGTTAAATGCCCAGTCAATCCGCATTCCCAGGAATTCCAGGTTCCCAGCCAGAAACTGAAACATGAAATGATATTTGACGTCCTGTCCACCGTAATGCGGATACTGTGTTGGAAAGTTATCATGGAATGAGAAGGAACGAATCATTGCGGTATGCGGGGAATAGTCGCTAAAAACCGTAACTCCGGATTTTAAAATCTCTTTTCCATTTTCTGTATCAATATGGAAAACATAAAACATAGTCCATAAAATAAAACCAAAAAGAGCACCCAGGAGCAACCCTTCTCTTGCAAACAATCGCTTGTTTTGGATTCCTGACTTGTCTTCCGTATGTCGCTTCCCTTTTATTGTTACGAATGCAATAAAGCAAGTTACGGCGATTGCGACTGCATTTCCATAAATCTTTGGATATCTCATGCCAAACATTACTTTCGCGGTATACGATACAAGATATGCTGTCCATCCTGATATCAGGTATCCAATGCCAACAGCCATGGCGAGCCTGCACCATATTGTGTTTTCAGCCTTTCGTCCAACCAGAATCTTTCCGGCTATTCCAAACCCGCATAAAAAAGAGGAAACTAAAAAGATAATCGCAGGCATTATTTGCGTCCCTTTCCAGTATCCGGCAACAAGGCCTTTTCGTAACTTACGATTTTTTTGTTTCGAAGACGGTTTACTGTATCGGTTATATCTACCTCCTGCATTTTAGCCTCCTCATCTTTGTCATACACACGCATCAGTATCTTGTCAGGGGTAGTCCAGTCTCCCGACACCGTCAGGCTTTCGTAGATAGGGGCCCCATCGGACCAATCATCCCTGCTTTCATTCATCTTTTCATAGCATTCTTTGCAGCATGGGATAATCCAGCCGCGGTCATTAATGATTGGCGTGTCCATCTTTCCACAATGGACGCATACGCTGCTTGAGATACTGTTGTACTTATCAATGATATCTTCTGCTTTACAGTTTTTCGGCACTCCACCAAGGTAAATCCTCAAATCTCCATATTTCTCTTTTGCCTGTAGAATCTGTGCTGTATACAGACAGCCGCAGCGGATAAACTCTGCTCTCAACTCCTCACACAGTTCATGCCCAAATCGAATGACCCACCCTTCTGGAATATCGCCACTCCATGCACTCAATATTGGCGGGGTCTCTTCCTTTTCTTTTTTTGAAAGTTTTGTCCCGGTATACCAGTGCGTTTTTTCTTCCAGGAACGGGTACCGTTTTTTTATCTGGTCCCAATAGCGTTTTTGCATGACCAGTTCTTTTTTATTTTTGCGTTTTGCTTTTGACATTTTTTGCTCCTTTCTTTTGAATTTTTTAGATATATACAATATGCAGAATTTCATGGAAAGCGTCCAATTTTTGCGGGATGTTATTTTTGGTACAGCAGCCAGATTAAGAAAATACATCGGTATACTGATATATTTTTAGAGGCAAGAAAAAAGAGCGCCGCTTGTCGCAATCGCTCTTTTTCTTACCTATTCTTCTATTCCTCTTGCCGGCAACATCCCGCTTCCATCTTCCTTCTGATATAGCTCTGCTCGGCCCGTCATTCCCATATCCTTAAAATATCCATACAGGAAATCACGCTGCCTTTTACTCAGTGGTCTCTGATTTGTTACCAGATAAGCTCCAGTCAAAGACGGGTCATGGACCAGCGCCCAGCCTCTTCTTATCAATTCATCACGGCATGGCGGATAAATACCCTCTCCAATTAAGTTACGGCATAATTCCTGTGCAGCCAGTTCATGCGTTCCCCATTCAGACTGGTAAAAGACACCATTTGGAGAAAGCCAGCCATATTCTTTTTCTACGATTTTTTCCATTTCATCTTTTTTTGTTTCCGTCGCTTTTGGTAGTCCGTTTTTCAGGTAATCATCGACGCAGGCATTAAGCGCGTTTTCATCCAAGTTATCGTTCAGCAATTCCATCAGGTCATTTGCATTCAGCGGTTTTTTGGTCCGGCTGTCACAGATGACCAGCATACCCCGGATATCGTCACTGTAGCATTCGACCGGAAGACACTTTGTCATATAATAGATGCTGTATTTATATGCTGGATACTCATTTATTTCTGGGTATGTAAGAAAATTTGTCTGCATATGTTCACAGCAGTAAAAGAAATAATAAGTGAATCCCGGCTCATAAGTTTCGCACCCGCCCTTTCGGTCCAGCGTGACACTTTTTTTGCTGCAACCGCTTCCTCTGTGGAACTTGCAATATTTGTTTTTGCATTTCAGTTTTGGCATATTCTTTTCCCTTTCTTTATTCTTTATATTTTCAGATTCTTTATATTTTCAGATACAATATGCTGGTTTTTGGCATTCACTGAAAAGTTTGCAACAAAAAAAAGAGGCCGGTGCAAAGCACCGTGCCGCTGTAGCATTCAGTCGTCTGAACGTTGACCAAAGATTTCAAGCAATGACAAGAAAAGGTTAATGATATCCAGATATATATCCATTGCACTGCCAACCGCATTTGAAACTGTGTATGGGTACATCTGAGAACGCGATACATCATACGAAATGTAGAAACTGAAAATGATTGCGCTAGCCCAGGAAACCGCACTGCTTTCTATTCCCATAAAAAGCAATATAATCTCAGCCGCAATGAGCCCCATCAGTGCCATGAACAGCAGACTGCCAAGCCTGTTGCAGAACTGCGGGTTCAGGACTGCGAAAAACGTCATAGTCGCGATAATCAACGTTGCAGCCAGAAACGCTTCCGTCACCACTTCGGAGTCGAGCCCGCCGTATTCCTGCACCGCAACGGAAATCACAAACCCGCTTGGTAGTACAATCAGGTTATATCCGACAAATCCAGCTACAGGATTCGTAGATACCGCAGACATTATACATCCAACAATCACACAGACCAGATAGGTTAGGAAGAACGCAACAGAATTCACCGTTGCTGCCATATTGCTACAAAAGAGGCAAATCAGAAAATTTGCCACCAAGCCGTACAATATCATGCCAAAAATCGTAGCATTATATTTTCTTGCCGTAAGAATCCTTCCGTCATATGACTGAAGCCGCGCTTCCTTTCTTCTTTTGCTTAAACTTACCATATTTCTTTACCTCCATTCTTTGTTTTCCGGCACAAAAACGCACCGATATTTTTACATCATTTAATATGCAAAATCCGGCGTGTTGTTGCAAAATCCTTCCTCTAGTTGGCCACCGGCCTCTCTCAACATACGGCGAATATTCGCATAGCACATAAAAAGAATGACAAAAAAAAGCAGAATTCAGAAAGCAAAAAAAATAGTAGCAAAAAAGAACAAAAAAACAGGAACAAAGAAGGCAAAAGTAAAAACAAACAAAAAAAAGCGAAAATAAAGATAGAAGCAAAGAGAAAAACAAAGAGAAAAGAGAAAAAGATAACAAAAAGAAAGGAAAAAAGAAGAGCCTGCAGCGCTACGCGCTGCAGGCTCGATGTGTGTTAAGATGAAATTTTTGTGTAGGTGTCGGCAACATTGGAGGGGAAATTCGCTGTATTATAGTTTCCGTTGAAGGTTTCACCGGCGGTGTTCTGCCAGGTGCCGGAGAGATAATAACCCGTGCCAATAAATTTGAAAGTGGTGCCAGTGGTGAGGCTGGTGAGACCAGAGCAGCCAGCGAACATGTCCCTCATATCCGTCACATTCTGCGTATCCAGCGGAGTCAAATCCAGACTTGTCAGGCCAGAGCAGCCGTAGAACATACTCCACATGTTCGTTACTTTCTGTGTATCCAGCGGAGTTAAATCCAGGCTAGTCAGGCCGGAGCAGTATTGGAACATTCCTCTCATATACGTCACATTCTGTGTATCCAGTGGAGATAAATCCAGGCTTTTCAGGCTGAAACAGCCGTTAAACATCCATTGCATATTTGTTACATTCTGCGTATCCAGTGGAGACAAATCCAGGCTTTTCAGGCCGGAGCAGTCATGGAACATGCCACTCATATCCGTCACCTTCTGTGTATCCAGCGGAGTCAAATCCAGGTTTGAGAGTCTGCGACAGTTATTAAACATGTCACTCATATTCGTCACGTTTTGAGTATCCAGCGGCGTCAAATCCAATCCGGTGAGGCCGCAGCAGAGGCTGAACATGCCACTCATATCCGTCACCTTCCGTGTGTCCAGCGGAGACAAATCCAGGCTTTTCAGACCGGAGCAGTAGTAAAGCATGGAATCCATCCTAGTCACGTTCTGCGTATCCAGTGGAGTTAAATCCAGGCTGGTTAGGCCAGAGCAACCGGAGAACATACCCCACATGTTCGTTACTTCCTGTGTATCCAGCGGAGTCAAATCCAGGCTTTTCAGGTCGGAACAACCGTAAAACATGGCACTCATATCCGTCACGTTTTGTGTGTCCAGAGGAGACAAATCCAGGTTGGTTAGGCCAGAGCAATGCCAGAACATTCCACTCATATCTGTCACTTTCTGCGTATCCAGCGGCGTCAAATCCAGGTTTGTCAGACCAGAGCAGCTGGAAAACATAAAGCTCATTCTCGTCACATTCTGCGTATCCAGTGGCGATAAATCCAGACTGGTGAGGCCTGAGCAGTCGGATAACATACTCATCATATCCGTCACATTTTGCGTATCCAGCATCTTTAAATCAATTTTTTGAAGTTTATTTCTATTATAAAACATATATCTACTGTCTTTTGCCGCCTGCACTTTTACGCCTGGAACCTGTGTAGACACTTTCATGACCGTCCCAACATCATCATCCAGCCATGCAACAACGCCGCTATCTCCGTCCGCATCAACATCAATGACTTCTTTCGTTTTTGGCTTTGCTCCATCGGTAAAGATGACTTCGGTTACGGTATCCGGGATTAAATAATTGAAATCATTATATTTTTTTTGATAGTCGTCAGTATACCCTTTAATCTCAAACGTCATCTCTTTCGCCCACAAGTCCAAATCCCCGGTCAGCTTGCCCTGCGGTATGCCATCATCAGAAATTATTACCCTGCTCTTACATGCCTCATCACTGTACCATCCAACTCCGGTCCCTACTGCTTCCTTATAACTCCCCTCCACAATCTGCCCGGAAGAGTTATAAACCACCATATTTTCGTCAGTCCCGTCCGCAAACTTCAGCCCGTTCCCGTGGAACGTGACGGTATACCCCTTTGTGCTCTTGCTCGGCTTTTCGGTGCTTAGATACATATCTGGAATTTCACGCTCCGCATTGGTCAGCCCGTCATCCCATTTCTTGGTAACAGTAACGGTTCCGGTCGTCTTGTTATCCTTGAAGTCGTAGATACCTTCTCCGCTCTCCGCGCCAACTTCAACATTGCCCTCTTTGCTGCCCACTTCGTCTGTCTTATCTACGTCATCTTTACTCCTGGTACCCCCCCCCGAAATATTCTGACTATTCTGATTACTTACATCTGCGGCATAAGCTCTGGCCACCAGCCCCTGCCCGCTTCTAGGCATCGCCGTCACGCCGGCCATCACCGCCGCAGCCAGTGCCATCCCAGCAGCCATCTTTTCAAACATACATCTGTTTCTCATTTTATTCCTCCTTCTGAATCAATCTGTATATGTCTAATATGCAGAAAAATGCAAAGAAGGTTGTATTTTACAAAAATATTGTGTATACTACAATTAGTTTCGAGAGGAAAACGTATAGTATAATATTTATGATACCGCGAGCTATGCTCGCGTGTACCAGTCTATCGATGATGTAAAACCCCTTTTGGAGCAAAACGCCCCAGAACCCGCAAGCGGGTTCTGGGGCTTCTCTGTATCTTCTCCTTGTCTTTTCTCTTCTCTTTTCCATTCCAAGCTTTATCCACCCCGCAGTCCTCCCCTACTTCTCCATCACCTCCACAACAACATACGAATTCGGAATCCCTTTTGCGATTTCTCTTTCGTCGTCTCTTTTTTCGTCATACACCGGCCCGAATTTGTCAAACTTCGTTAACTGGTATCGGTATACGCCATCTGTGCACGGCGACACGATGACAAACTCTTCCGCATCCGGACTTCCGTCTTTGCTGTACATGGAAGCCTGTGTTGAAGCAATCAGATTAGCCAGCGCGGCGCGCCGCAGGGTTAAAGCATGGAACCACTCCTCCGCTTTCTTGTCGTCTTCGAACAACTCCTTTCCGGTAATGTGCGGCAGCGGTGGAATTTTTGGGAAATTATCTTTCTGCATATTTTTGTCTCCTTTCATTCTTCTTTTGAGGTAATATGCAGAATGCCGAAAGCCTTAAGAAAGCCAGTTCTGCACGAGTTTCCAGTACCTTCTTTCGCCTTCATCGTCAGTAATCTCATACATAGTTTCGGCGTATTCCATCCAGGCCGGAGGCATCTTTCTAAGAAATTCACGTGTTTTTTTTGGATATAGCATAGCAACACAGCGATGCTCCAGTAAAGATAAGGCTTCCGTGATATTGCTGTCAGGAGTTTGGTCTAGATTGTCCGGCGTACGGCTCCGTAGCCAGTCTATCCAGTCCATATCTGTAAAATGATTAAATCCGCAACATTTTCTCTCAAAAGGCATTTCCGCAAAGACTTTATAATCAGCACCCGGCAGCAGGACTGTGTTTTTGGCACCCGGCAGGAATATTTCGCTGAACCGTCCATTTTTACCTACTTTTTTCATCGTTTTTTTTCGCAGCAGGCCACAATTTATGAGGTCCGCCACCGCATCAGCGATTTCCTGCTTGGAGACGATATTAGAAACCCCGGAACCCAGGGTCAAATATATCTCTTCGGTTATGATTTTTTCTTCCCAGTCATACGCGTCTTTCTCCGGCCACTCTTCTCCCTCTCTTTCTGCAACCATTTTCAGGATGGTCCGGTGCAGCAGGCTTCCACAGGTTTTCAGTTTCTTGAGCCTGGATTCAATCTTCTTTTTTAAGGCCTCTTTCTCCTCATAGTATTCTTCTGTCACTACTTCATCCCATGTTTCAAGTGCAACAGAATCAACCGTTCCTGTCATATGTTTTTTATAGCTTTTATCGCCAAAGCCAATCGTTATGTGCACGGAATCGTTATTGATGATTATCTTTATATTCTTCTTTTCGTCTTTGTTGTTTTGCTGAAAAGCAAGACATTTTCGCAGTTCTCCAGCGTTTTCATTAATAAACTTTGCAGCTTGCTTCTGGCCGTAGTTTTTCCGCGTTCCAATCTTTCCTTTCTTGTAGATAAATGGGAACTGATAATACTGGAAACTGATTTCCCCGTTTCGGCTGATTACCATGTTTGTGAGCTTGTGTCTGATTGGTTCTCCCTTTTCTGTATCGTTGTTTATCACTGCATTTGCGAGCCAGAAATACCGTGAGCAGAACCAGTCTGTATATGGTATGAATTCCTTATCTACGACGACATCCGGATGAGACTTTATAATGTCCAGGATTCTTTGCTTGATATCCGTTTCTGTTTCTTTATCTGGTATAAAATCGTAAGAGTCACGCTTCAGCACATCCAATATCTCTTTTTTCATCATATCAACTGTCCAGTTCTTGCTGTACACTAGGATTGTTTCCCTGACATGCCCGATGCTGTTGTTTTTAAGCACTGGCTGTATCATAACAGTGTAAGTCACAGACTTTTTAGTAGTATGTACTTCTGAGGATACGTCGACAGACTGGAAAATGGATTTTTCTGAAAAGACAATCCCCTGTGTGATTTTGCTTAATGCTGATTTAAAACGCTGTGCCTCCATTTTCTGTAGATTTTTTTTGTCCGCCTGAGGGTTCTTCTTTTTCTTTTTCTTCTTTTTTTGCTGCGTTTTTTTATTCACAATTGGTGCCGTATTAGGCCTTGCAGCCTTTTTATGTAGTTCAGATTCTATACTTTTAGGCTTTTTTTCTGCCATGTCGTTCTCCTTTTTTATGTTTTTCTATCTGCAATATGCAGAATATTTGCCTTTGCCAGCGAAAAAAAATACAAAAAAAATAGCAGGTGCTGACGCATCTGCTATTTTTTAACTATGCCTACAGAGCAAACCTATCTTCTTCGGCTTTTGCTGCGGCTTCTGCCTCCTCGCTTCCAGCCTCTGGTACGCCTAACGCTGCTGAAAGTACATCTTTTAATCCCATGCCGGCCTGCGGGTTTGAAGACTTTTTTGTATCCTCTTTCGCCTCCTGGGCTGGAGTAAAATTTACGGAATCACATGCTGCCGGAGCGACCTCCGGGCCATCGGTTGAGACCATCGGTGTGGCCTGAACGTCTGATTCGGTCACATCGTCATCATCGTCATCATCGAGAGAGAATTCGTTGCTGTTAATCTGCTGTTTTGTCGTATTTGTTAAAAAATCGTTCTGATTCTCCTGATTTGTTTTTGTCCGTGATACGGTCTCAGAAGTGTCTTCTTCTTTTGCATAATCAAAGCATTCTGGCTTGGCTGCTGCCGCTGGTCTCCTATACTCTACATCTGCAGTACTGGAGTTCATCTCTTCCAGGATTTCCATGACCCTGGACGCTTTCACTTCAATGATAACCGGCTCTTTTTTCTGCATTTCTGGCTGCTGTCCCATTTGACGAGACGGATGAGCCTGTGGAGACTGTGGTTTCAGTCTTAAGATACAATCTTTTACAGAATCTGCAATCTGTGAGACATTCCCCACTCTTTCATACGCATCGTAAATGTTTCTGACGGTAATGCCTCCGCATGGCTGGCCATTAAGTCTGATGTTCACGGCTTCAGGTCCGAATTCAATATCGTAGTCTTTCAGCTGCGAGTCATACTTCAGAAGTATTGAAAGCACGTTGACAAGTTCTTCCTTTGGCATTTTCTCTAATTTACTCATAGTTTTTTTCCTTTCTTTTTTCTGATATTTTTTTACTTTTTTAATATGCCGAAAAATCTGAGACATAAGAAATCAGCTTGTCAGAATCATTACCAGCGCATAACATACACACATTAACCCGACAATGATGGCCGGTGCAGCACCGACTGTCCGGAACAATAAGCATACCACCCCAAGACCCGACAACAGAAACCCCGCCAGCATTGTTTTTGCTCCTGCTTCTTCTTTATCCATACAGCACAGCATAGCAATCCCACCAAGGATTACCACGATGCCGAGACATAAAATGATAACACACGCTTTAATTAGCATATCTTTTCCTCCTTACATTTATTTTCTCTTGTCTGCAATATGCTGAATCTTGCGTCCTTTTTTCTTCTTTGCGGAAATTTTGCATATTTTTTACATCAACCAAAAGAAGAAAGGAGTAAGAAATGCAGATTCTTTACAAACAGGCAACGAAGCAGTATATACACTACGATGCCTCTGCGCGCAGGTCTGACCTGGTAAGTGATGTTAATGAAGCGACCGAGATGGCGAATGACCTCGCTGTGTCGATTCTCAACAGATGCAGCAAAAAATTAAAAGGATTTGAGAGCATCCCTGCTGAATCCGTGAAAAAATCAGCACCAGCAGTTTCGTCAAACAGTTCAGCCAAAATTGTCAAAACTCCGCGCAGACGTTTTACAGCGAAGGAACGCCGCGATATTTACATACGGGACAAAGGCACTTGTGGCATTTGTGGAAGATTCGTGCCGCCCGATAGTTTTACCGTTGACCATATCGTTCCGATATCTAAAGGAGGAACCTATGATTACAGTAATCTTCAGTGCTGCTGCCGCAAATGTAATCAATTAAAAGACGATGCTCTCCAAGATGATTTTTTCCAGGTCATGCTTTCTGTTGTAGACTATCAAATCTCAGATAAGCACAATAAAAAGATTAAAAAAGGCATCAAAAAAATCTACAAAAAAGCATACAAGTCATCTAACTCATCGGAGAAAAAAAGTAACAGCAAAAAAAAGAATAAAGCAAAAAAGAACTGACCAAACAGCCTCACGGAAAATATCTGTGAGGTTGTTTTTTTGTGGGAAATATCTCAAAAGATGTATAGTTTTACCGAAATCACTATATTTGATAACTCTCCGGCTTTGCCGGAGTCGTTACCAATTTGCGCAGCAAATGTCAAGCGAAGCCGTAAGGCTGAGTGTAGAGCATAAATTGATTGACGTGACATTGTGCAGTTGTTATACTGAAAATAATGAAAAGAAGGGATTTTTTATATAAATGAAAAAATATATAAAGTATACTGAAAGTAATGGTAAAGAAGTAAATAAAGAATACTCAGATGAAGAGGTTGTTAGGGTATTACAGCAACAGCAAGAGATTCAAAACAAAAGCCATACGCAAATGGCCGTAATGTTTGGCCTTGATTTCGACAGAAGAAATGTTGACGTTTTGAAGATTGTATTATTTAACGATAAACCGACAGACAAAAATACTTTCACAGTTTATATCGCAGATGCTGACATTCTTACAGACAAAGCAGAGTGGTCTGCATTTAGTGGGCATATCGAAGGATTGCTGATTAATACATTTCCTGAGAAGCATCTATACCCTCTAAAAGAGAGATGGCATATTATGATACAAAAATTATTCTTCGATTTTTATGATGATGACCCAGGGCAAGGCTCTTCATTATCTCCAGATGTAGACATTGACTATAGAAAAGAGAAACTGATAGACAGTTATTCGCCTGTTAACGAAATACATGATTTACCATACGATGACAATATTTTACTTATTGAAGTTGAAGATGTCATTAATTACCTGGGCAAACGTCTGGAATGTATAAAAGTGTGTATTCAGTCAGGCGGATTTTCCGAGAAGTATGATGATTACTTGTATTCTATCATCATACAAATGAATCAATTGCACAAAGACGAGTACTGTGAAATCGATATAAAAGAATTCCTGGAAAAATATGATGGGATTGAGAAAATAAAACAGACAGTACAATATGTCGGGGATATCATTTCAAAAGAATGGCCTGAAATCGATATATTTGTTGATTGTACGGTGGATAGGGACGAGTGAAAAATAAGAGCAGGCTTCGCCTGCTCTTAAAATGCTTTTGTGTTACTATTTTTCAGCCATATGTCTTTTGGGCAAATCTGATTTTGTCTGCATGTCCGGATAAGTCTTTCCTTCTCTAAAATGGCGCCTGCAAAGAGAAATATAACTCTCATTAGCGCCAACCATCACCTGCTTTCCTGCCCGGATAATTCTTCCTTTCTCATCAATCCTTGCATTACAGCGGGCGCCTTTGCCACACCAGCAGACCGTCTTGATTTCTTCAATCTTGTCTGCCCACGCAAGCAGCCACTGGCTGCCCTCGAAAAGATTCTGTTGGAAATCAGCACGCAGGCCGTAACAGATGACCGGAATCCCGAGGTCATCCACGATGTGAACAAAAAACTCAATATCGGACTTCCTGCAGAACTGCGCTTCATCAATAATGAAACAGTCATACTGTTTAAGCGCTGCATCGTTCATCTGAACCAATTCTTCAACGCTGATACACGGCTGCTCCAACCCAATCCGGCTATGCATTACACCAATCTCTCTCGTGTCTGTCAGAGGTTTTGCAAGCAGTGCTTTTTTGCCTCTCTCATTGTAATTGTAAGCGACCATAAGCGCGTTTGCGGTTTTAGAGCTGCCCATGGCGCCATAGCGAAAATAAAGTTTTGCCATTATTTTTTCTCCTTTTTTTGTTGTGATTTGTTATGGTTTTATATCTGATACAAGTAATATGATGGATTTTACGCACATAAGAAAAAATTATCGACGGGCGGGAAAAACTGCGGCCAGACTTGCCGTCAGGAAAGTGATTCTGCAAACAGCCCGACTATGAACAATCAGCTGTCTGTCGGTCTGAACCTCCCCGGCTTTGCCGGCGTCGGTACCAGAGCACGCATAGGAGTACAAAACTCCGCTCACTCAGCATCGCGAACTTTCGTCTGCTTCGCACATATATCGTGCTCTACACTCCGACTTCGTCGTTGTTTGTCAGCAGTTGAAAGACATACAGCCAAATAAAGAGGCAGCAGAGTAAATCTGCTGCCCACCTTTTTTTCGATATATTTGTTCCATACATACCATAGCATTTCCACTACAGTTATTTTGTATTTGACATATTTTTGGCATTAATCAGCACTGTCAATGCCTCATAAGCGATATCTCTCTTTATATCATCAGAACCCCCTGATTCTATCAGTGTTTCCATATCTTCTGGGAATTTTGGATTAATATCATTGTCAAGACAGTATTTCTGAGCATGAAATGCAAATTTTTCATATTCCTGTTCATTGATTAGAGTGAACTACTCGGCAATTAAATTACCGAGCATCTGATGTGCGGAGCCTGGGCCCCGTAGATTCAGGGTGGGTCCATACCACCACTACTGTTTTT
>OCPT01000590.1_pt1 | contig 26350 bp, 21 predicted proteins | sample 1538741 | NCBI WGS metagenome assembly OCPT01 (sample SAMN04571723, study PRJEB22368) | human gut metagenome | biome: human gut; material: stool | host: Homo sapiens | place: Luxembourg | collected 2012-12-06 | reverse complement strand
CTTAAACTATTGGTATCCAACGAGGTCGGAACGCCCTTGTTAGCTTGGTTAATCTCACACCGTTAGATGTGTTGCCCAAGAATCTTGGCATTTCAATGCCGAGTAGTTCAAGCTCAAACAAGTTACATGGGTACTATTTAAGAATTACAATTTACAACCATATGACTATTAATAATAAGCGAGGATGGGGTAAGGGGATACAATTTAAAGAAGATAGAGTTATGATTCATTAAGGAAATTATAGCTCTATTTATTTACTTTAAATTACAAAGTTTAAAGTAAATAAAGCTAATTAAAGTTAATACATATCTTTTTATATAATTCTATTCTAAAAATTTAATTTTAACTAGTTTTAGCTTACTAATAATTTCTAAAATTAAATGTAGAAAAATACTTTTTAAAGAATTTTCTTCTTTAGTTATAGCAAATACTTAATAAGTAAAAATTTTAGTAATTGTTTAATAGGGATATATTTCTACATAAACTATTCAAAAACAATTAATTATAAAGTTTCTTTAAAATTATTTTCCAATAAAATCAAAAAATATAAATTATAATAAATTATTAAGGGTAATAATAAATAAATTTCAATATAATTCACAGAAAATCAAGGTTAATCTCTAATAAATAATAAGGAGTAAACTTTAACTAAAAAACTTAAAGAAATAAAAGAAAAGATTATATTTCATTGTTAGTAAGTTAATTTAATTAGAAAATAATGATAAAATATTAAAAAATAACAATATTTTTATACAATATATCAATAAAGAGAGATTTTTATAAATATTATGAATAATACTTAGTATTAAAAATATTTCAACTAAGGATGATTTGGTAAAACAATTTAGTAAAAATATAATTTTTTTACTAAATATTAAAATTTTGTACATTAATATTTCCACAAAAAATGATATTATAATCTTAGTAAACGTTTCCTAAAAGGGGATTTATATTTAAAATATGAGATATGAGGGGGAATTTTAAGATGAGTGAGAGAAAAAGGTCGCTTAGTTCAGGAGCTTTAATGCTTATGACATTTACAGCGGTATTTTCATTCGGAAACATAATTGATAGTAGTGTAAATATTGGACTAGCTACAATACCATCATACATATTTGGTACAGTATTTTACTTTTTACCATTTGCTCTGATGATTGGTGAGTTTGCTTCAGCTAGTTCAGATTCTGAATCAGGTATAAATAGTTGGATAAAGAAATCTTTAGGAGCAAGATGGGCTTTCTTAGGATCATGGTCTTATTTCTTTGTTAACTTGTTCTTCTTTACTTCACTATTACCTAAAATATTAATTTATGCATCTTATACATTTGTTGGTAGAAATGTATTTGATGGAAAAACAGTATTAATTTCTGTTATATCAATAGTATTATTCTGGGCAGTAACTATAATTTCTACTAAGGGTGTATCTTGGATTTCAAAAATAACAAGTATATCTGGTGTAGCTAGAATAATTTTAGGGTTAGGATTCATAGTATTATCTTTCGGAGTTATTTTATTCTTAGGAAAAGCTCCAGCTCAAGAATTCACAGCAGAAACTATTATGCCTAAGTTTAACTGGTCATATTTCATGGTTTTAGCTTGGATTTTACAAGCAGTAGGTGGTGCTGAAAGTATAGGAGTATATATTAAAGACGTAAAGGGTGGAAATAAAACATTCATAAGAACAATGGTAATTTCAACTGCTATAGTTGGTGGTTTATATGCACTTGGAGCTGTTTCAGTAGGTTTAGTTGTACCTTCAGAAGTATTACAAGGTAATTTCTCAAATGGTTTATTTGATGCCTTTGCAATATTAGGTGCAAACTATGGAGTAGGTAACATAATAACTAACATAGTTGGATTCATAATGATGCTTGCCTCTTTAGGTTCATTAGTTTTATGGACTGCAGCACCTGTTAAAGTATTATTCTCTGAAATTCCTGAAGGAATCTTTGGTAAATGGATTGCTAAAACAGATAAAAAAGGAACTCCTGTAAATGCTTTATATGTACAAGCTGTAATAGTAACAGTATTACTATTAGTACCAGCTTTAGGAATAGGTTCAGTTGATAGCTTACTTGAAATGTTAATAAACATGACTGCTTCAACTTCATTAATTCCAGTATTATTCTTCTTAGTTGGATACATTGTATTAAGAGCTAAGAAAGACCATATGGAAAGATCATTTAAAGTTGGATCTAAAAACTTTGGAATAGCAATTGGAGTATTATTACTTGCTTTATTCGTATTCGTATTTGTAATATCTTCAATTCCAGCTCCACAAGACTTTGCAGCTTACTTTAATGGAACATTAGCAGAAGGAGCAACAAATCCTGTATTTGTACTTTTATACAATGTATTAGGATTAGTATTCTTCTTAGGTTTTGCTGAAATCTGCTGGAGAAAATATGAAAAGAAAGTTGGAAAAGCTGTAGCTAATGAATGGGATCAAGAAGAGGTTTCAGAAATAGCTTAATTAAAGTAATGACAAAATTATAAAAGATATCAATTAAGGAATAAGCTATAAAAATATAGCTTATTCCTATAACTATAAATTTATTTAGAAATACACAATTTACTTTATAGATTAATAAGAAAAAAATGATTAACTTGGTAAGATGGAGGGATTATTTTGAAAAATTATGGACCAATAAGTTCTAAAGTAACAAAAATGCTTCATGGAGCAGACTACAACCCAGAACAATGGATTGATATGCCTAACATATGGGGAGAAGATGTTAGATTAATGAAGCTTTCTCATACAAATGTTGTAGCTGTAGGCATATTTTCATGGACAATGTTAGAGCCAGAGGAAGGTAAGTTTAATTTTGAATGGTTAGATGAAATCATGGATTTAATGCACAAGAATGGAAACTATGTAATACTTGCTACACCAAGTGGAGCTAAGCCAATATGGATGGCTCATAAGTATCCAGAAACTTTAAGAGTTACTCCAAACAGAGTAAGAAACCTTTATGGAGAGCGTCATAATCACTGTTATACATCTCCTATATATAGAGAGAAAATTGCTATAATAGACAGATTATTAGCTGAAAGATATAAAGATCACCCAGCTTTAATCTTATGGCACATTTCAAATGAGTTTGAAGGTCAATGTTACTGTCCTTTATGTGAACAAGCTTTTAGAGATTTCTTAAGAGAGAAATATGATAATGACATAAATAAATTAAATAAAGTTTGGTGGACTAAGTTCTGGAGTCACACATATGCTTCCTTTGATGAAATAGAAGCACCAGCTCCTCATGGAGAACCAGCTCTTCATGGATTAAACTTAGATTGGATGAGATTTGTTACTCACCAAACTTTAGATTACTACAAGCATGAAAGAAGCATATTAAAGGAAATCACACCAGATATTCCTGTAACTACTAACTTCCATGACTATATTTCATTATTCAGAGGAATAGATTACTGGAAATTTGCTCCTTACTTAGATGTTGTATCATGGGATAACTATCCTTACTGGCATGGAGAAAGAACAGATGACCACGAAGGAAGTAGAATTGGATTTGTTCATGACTTAAATAGAGCAATTTTAAATGGTAAGCCATTTATGATGATGGAAAGTTCTCCAAGTTCAACAAACTGGCAACCAGTTGCAAAACTTAGACGTCCAGGAATGCATGTTTTATCTTCTCTTCAAGCTGTAGCTCATGGTTCAGATACAGTTCAATATTTCCAATGGAGAAAGAGTAGAGGATCATCAGAAAAATTCCATGGAGCTGTTGTTGACCACTGTGGACATGAAAATACAAGAGTGTTTAAAGATGTAACTAAGGTTGGAGAAATTCTATCAAAACTTGATGATGTAATAGGAACTTCTGTAGAGCCACAAGTAGCTGTTATTTACGATTGGGAAAATTACTGGGCAATAAATGATGCTCAAGGTCCTAGAATAGAGCAAAAGGATTACTTTGAAACTTGTCAAAAACACTATAAAGCTTTCTGGGATATGTCAATTCCAACAGATGTTATAAACATGGATTGTGATTTCTCAAAATACAAGGTTGTTGTAGCACCAATGCTTTATATGGTAAGACCAGGTGTTGGAGAAAGATTAGAGGAATTCGTAAATAATGGAGGAACTTTAGTAACAACTTACTGGAGTGGTATTGTTGATGAGAATGACCTTTGCTTCTTAGGAGGATTCCCTGGCCCATTAAAGAAAGTTACAGGAATCTGGGCTGAAGAATTAGATGCACTTTATGATGAAGATGTAAACTATGTTTCTATTGAAGAGGGCAATAGCTTAGGAATGAAAGGTGAATATGAAGCTAGAATATTCTGTGACTTAATTCACTCAGAAGGAGCTGAAGTTCTTGCAACATACAAAACAGACTTCTACAAAGGAATGCCAGCTTTAACTTGTAACAACTTTGGAGAGGGACAAGCTTATTATATAGCATTTAGAAATAATGATGAGTTTTTATCAGATTTCTACTCAAGCTTAGCTAAGAAGTTAACTTTAAAGAGAGCTATAGAAATTGACTTACCAAAGGGAATTAATGCTCAAGTTCGTATGGATGAAAAGAATGAGTTTGTATTCTTTATGAACTTCTCATCAGAGGAAAAAACAATAGATATTAAAGATCTTGATTTAACAGATATGGTAACTGGTGAAAAGGTAACTAAGGAAATGGAAATAGAACCTTATGGAGTTAGAATAGTTAGAAGAAAATAAAATAGATATTAACATATAAATAAGATTTATAGTTAGTTTAATAGATTAATAAGAAAAAAGTAATGATGAATACTTTTAGTCAAAATTGAATTTTTTATATGAGACGGGTAGGTGAAAACTTACCTGTCTTTATTTCATTAATAAACTGGAATAATAATACATTTAATTTGAGTTATTAATGTATTAAAAAAATAACTATAAAAAATAAAAAATAATAGGATTATTTAGAAATGAAATATAAAAAATTACAAATTTTATGTTATAATTAAAAAGTTACTAAATTAATAACAAATGGTGAATGATTTTTAAATGTGTAAGGTTATTTTAAATTATGTATATAAGAAAACTTCAGCTTAAATAAGCAAAGTTTTATTTATATAAATATTGTTTAAGATAGAGGAGGCATTTAAACATGAAGAAAAACTTAAAAAGGGGAGAGCTAACGAAACTAAAGTTAGTTGAAAGATGGTCAGCTACCTTTACTTTAGCAGCATTTATTTTATTTAATAGCTCGTTTAAAGTATTTGCAGCTGATAAAAAAATAGAGAATAGTAATAATGGACAGATTACTAGAGAGATTAATGCTGATCAGATTTCTAAAACAGAATTAAATAATGAGGTAGCTACAGACAATAATAGACCATTAGGCCCTAGTATTGCTCCATCAAGAGCAAGAAACAACAAGATCTATACATTCGATGAACTTAACAGAATGAATTATAGTGATCTAGTTGAATTAATAAAAACAATAAGTTATGAAAACGTACCAGACTTATTTAATTTTAATGATGGTTCATATACTTTCTTTAGTAATAGAGATCGTGTACAAGCTATAATATATGGTCTAGAGGATAGTGGAAGAACTTATACAGCAGATGATGATAAGGGAATTCCAACTTTAGTTGAGTTTTTAAGAGCTGGATATTATTTAGGATTTTATAATAAACAATTATCATACCTAAATACACCACAGTTAAAAAATGAGTGTTTACCAGCTATGAAAGCGATTCAATATAATAGTAATTTTAGATTAGGAACAAAGGCGCAAGATGGAGTTGTTGAGGCTTTAGGAAGACTTATAGGTAATGCTTCAGCAGATCCAGAAGTTATTAATAATTGCATATATGTCTTAAGTGATTTTAAAGATAATATAGATAAGTATGGTTCGAACTATAGCAAGGGAAATGCAGTATTCAACCTTATAAAAGGTATTGATTATTATACTAATTCAGTAATATACAATACTAAGGGATATGATGCTAAAAACACTGAGTTTTATAATAGAATAGATCCATATATGGAAAGATTAGAAAGTTTATGTACAATAGGTGATAAGTTAAATAATGATAATGCTTGGCTTGTAAATAATGCCTTATATTACACAGGTAGAATGGGTAAGTTTAGAGAAGACCCATCAATATCTCAAAGAGCTTTAGAAAGAGCTATGAAGGAGTATCCTTATTTATCATATCAATATATTGAAGCTGTAAATGATTTAGATTTAAATTTTGGTGGAAAAAATTCATCAGGAAATGATATAGATTTCAATAAGATAAAAGCAGATGCAAGGGAAAAATATCTTCCAAAAACATATACTTTTGATGATGGCAAATTTGTAGTAAAAGCTGGTGATAAAGTAACAGAAGAAAAGATAAAAAGATTATACTGGGCTTCAAAGGAAGTTAAGGCTCAATTCATGAGAGTAGTTCAAAATGATAAGGCTTTAGAAGAGGGAAATCCAGATGATATTTTAACTGTTGTTATTTATAACTCACCAGAAGAGTATAAGTTAAATCGTATAATAAATGGATTTAGTACTGATAATGGTGGTATATATATTGAAAACATAGGAACTTTCTTTACTTATGAAAGAACACCAGAGGAAAGTATATATACATTAGAAGAATTATTCCGTCATGAATTTACTCACTATCTTCAAGGTAGATATGTAGTTCCTGGAATGTGGGGACAAGGAGAATTCTATCAAGAGGGAGTTTTAACTTGGTATGAAGAAGGAACAGCAGAGTTCTTTGCAGGTTCAACTAGAACTGATGGAATAAAACCAAGAAAATCAGTTACACAAGGATTAGCTTACGATAGAAATAATAGGATGTCTTTATATGATGTATTACATGCTAAATATGGCTCATGGGATTTCTATAATTATGGATTTGCTTTATCAAACTACATGTACAACAATAACATTGGAATGTTTAATAAGATGACAAATTACATAAAGAATAATGATGTATCTGGTTATAAAGATTATATTGCATCAATGAGTAGTGATTACGGATTAAATGATAAATATCAAGACTATATAGATTCTTTATTAAATAATATTGACAACTTAGATGTTCCTTTAGTTTCAGATGAATATGTAAATGGACATGAAGCTAAGGACATAAATGAAATAACTAAGGATATAAAAGAAGTTTCAAATATAAAAGATCTTTCTAGTAATGTTGAAAAGTCTCAATTCTTTACTACTTACGATATGAGAGGAACATATGTAGGGGGAAGAAGCCAAGGGGAAGAAAATGACTGGAAAGATATGAATTCTAAGTTAAATGATATATTAAAAGAATTATCTAAAAAGAGCTGGAATGGGTATAAAACTGTTACTGCATACTTTGTAAACCATAAAGTAGATGAAAATGGTAACTATGTTTATGATGTTGTATTCCATGGAATGAATACAGATACAAATACTGATGTTCATGTAAATAAAGAGCCTAAGGCTGTTATAAAATCTGATTCTTCAGTAATAGTTGGAGAAGAAATAAACTTTGATGGAACAGAGTCAAAAGATGAAGATGGTGAAATCAAAGCTTATGAATGGGACTTTGGAGATGGAGAAAAATCTAATGAGGCTAAAGCTGCTCATAAATATAATAAAACTGGAGAATATGAAGTAAAATTAACAGTTACAGATAATAATGGTGGAATAAATATTGAAAGTAAAAAGATAAAAGTAGTAGAAGATAAACCTGTTGAAGTTATAAATGAAAGTGAGCCTAACAATGATTTTGAAAAGGCTAACCAAATAACTAAATCTAATATGTTAGTTAAGGGTACTTTATCACAAAATGATTATTCAGATAAATATTATTTTGATGTAGTTAAAAAAGGAAATGTTAAAATAACTCTTAATAATTTAAATTCAGTAGGAATAACTTGGACACTTTATAAAGAGGGAGACCTAAACAATTATGTTTTATATGCAACTAGAAATGACGGAACAGAATTAAAGGGTGAAAAGATTTTAGAGCCTGGAAGATACTATTTAAGTGTATATACTTATGATAATCAATCAGGAGCTTACACAGTAAATGTAAAAGGAAACCTTAAAAATGAAGTTAAAGCAACAGAAAAGGATGCTATAAAAGAAGTTGAAAATAACAATGATTTTGATAAAGCTATGAAGGTAGACAGTAATAGCAAAATAGTTGGAACATTAAGCAATGATGATCTTAAGGATATTTATAGCATAGATATACAAAATCCAAGTGACTTAAACATAGTAGTTGAAAACTTAGATAATATAAAAATGAACTGGTTATTATATTCAGCTGATGATTTAAGTAAATATGTGGATTACGCTAATGCAGATGGAAATAAATTAAGTAACACTTGTAAGTTAAATCCAGGTAAATATTACTTATGTGTTTACCAATTTGAAAACTCAGGTACTGGAAATTACACAGTAAACTTACAAAACAAATAAAACAATGGTTAAAATAGTATAAATAGAGGCTGTATCAAAGCTCAAATATAGAATTTATAAACAATACTTTTATAATTTCTATGTTTTAAGAGGGATGATACAGCCTTAAATTTTCTTTAAAATAAGTTTTATGTATTTTTATGAAGACTAATTAGTAGCTTCTTCTAAAACAGATGTACAATGAGGACATCTAGTAGCTTTTATGTCTATTTTAGTACAGCAATAAGGACATTTTTTTTCTTTAGGTTCAGATTTAATATTATCATTTTTGTTAGTGAAGTTTTTAAGCTTGTTTATTTGTTTTATTGCTATAAATATAGAAAATGCTATTATTAAGAAGTTAATTAAGTTATTTAAAAATAGTCCGTAATTTATAGTAGCAGCACCAGCAGCTTGAGCTTCTTGTAATGAGTTAAATTGTTGTCCACTTAGGTTTATATATAAGTTAGAGAAGTCAACTTTTCCAACTAAGCTACCAACTACAGGCATTATAATATCATTTACTAATGAAGTTACAATTTTTCCGAAAGCGCCACCTATAATAACACCAATAGCTAGGTCTATTACATTTCCTTTCATGGCAAACTCTTTAAATTCTTTCCACATATTTTTTTCCTCCTTTTAAATTTTAATATAAGTTTATAAGAACTAATTTAATACAAATTATTCATTAATATTCAATATCTAAAAATAAAAATTTTTATTAAAATAATAAACAAATTGTAACAGAAATTGGTATAGAAAGTCAATTTTTAATAATTTATGTTAACTTAGTTTAAAGAGTGATTATAGAAAGTATTAAATATAGATTTTATATTGTGTAATAATAAAAAATCTATGCATAAGAGATTTTATTTTAAGAGATTTAATGAATTTTTAAAAATAAATTCAAAAAGGTATTGATTTTTAATATGAATTATATTAAAATTTAATAAAAATTGCTAGTTTTCAGATAAAATTACTAGGATATAAATGCATTGAAAAAGTAAAGTAGCATTTTGGAAAATCACAGAGAGGAAAATGATGGTGAGAGTTTTCTATTTAGAAGAAATGTGAAGTGCACTTTGGAGCAGAAATCCGAAATTTTTAGTAGGGTTCTCCGGGATCACCCGTTATAGTGATTAGGCATGTTAGTGCTAAATTTTGAGTGCAGGTATATCTTTTATATCTGAATTAGAGTGGAACCGCGAGTTACCTCGTCTCTATAGATTTTTATAGAGACGAGGTTTTTTTATTTTAAATTTGCTTTATATAGTTGTTTTAATACAAATATATCCTATTATATTATTTGAAAATTAATCAATTTAAAAAAATATAGTTTATTTAAATTTTAATTAGGGGGCTAATAAAATGAATTCAGTAAAATATTTTAATTCCATAGCTAAAGAATGGAATAAAATGAGAGTAGACTATTTTAAGGATGAATTAAGAGAAATGGCAATAAAGTCTGTGGATATTAGTAATAAAGTTATTGCTGATTTAGGAGCAGGTACAGGTTTTATAAGTCTTGGTATTGCAAAGAAAGCTAATATAGTTTTTTCTTTGGATTCATCTAAGAACATGCTAAAAGAATTATATAGTTCTGCCAAGGAAAATGAGATAAATAATATTTATCCCATAAAAGGAGAACTTGAGAATCTTCCACTCTTTGATGATTCTATAGATTTAATTTTTATGAATATGGCATTACACCATGTAGCTAATCCTGATAAAGCTATTAAGGAGATGAATAGAGTATTAAAGCCTAATGGCAAAGTGGTCATAACTGATGTGTTAGAACACAAGGGAGAGTGGGCTAAGGAGGAAATGTTTGATACTTGGTTAGGGTTTAACTATGATCAATTAATAAATTGGTTTGAAAAAGCGGGATTTAAGAATATAAGTATAAAAAATACGGGATTAGTTGCTCGTGGAGAATCATCCTTTGGGGAAGTGATAGAACCAGGTATTTTTATGGCAATAGCTAAAAAATAGTAACATGTGAAAAAATTAATTTAAATATATTATTTAGAGCAATAAATAAAAGGAGATGTAGTTATGAAGAAGAATTCTTTATTAATACATGGGGGTATAAGTATAGATGAAAAAACTGGGGCAGTAAATATTCCAATATATCAAACATCTACATATAAACAAAGATATTTTGGGGAAAATAGTGGATATGAATATTCAAGAACAGGAAACCCAACTAGGGAATCATTAGAAAAGTTAATTGCAGATATAGAATATGGAAAAAGAGGATTTGCCTTTGCATCAGGTCTTGCAGCAATTACTGCAGTATTAAGTTTATTTAAAAGTGGAGATAAATTATTAATTACTAATAATCTTTACGGTGGAACATTTAGAGTAATTGATAAGATATTCTCTAACTTTGGGATAGGTTATGAAATAATTGATGACTTTACCAATATTGAAGAAAAAATTGACAAGAGTGTTAAAGCTATTTATATAGAAACACCTACAAATCCTCTGTTAGATGTCATAGATATAAAAATAGCATCAGATAAAGCTAAAAAGTATAATTTATTAACAATAGTAGATAACACATTTATGACTCCATATTTTCAAAATCCATTAAATCTTGGGGCAGATATAGTTATTCATTCAGCAACTAAATATCTTGGGGGGCACAGTGATTTAGTTGCTGGGCTTGTAGTTGTGAAAGATGAAGAGCTTGGAGAAAAAATACACTTTATACAAAACTCTACTGGTGGAATACTTCAACCTTTTGATAGCTTCTTACTAATAAGAGGAATCAAAACTTTATCAGTAAGAATGGATAGACATGAATTAAATGCTAATTTTATAGCTGAAAAGTTAGGTGACTTAGAGGGAATAGATAATGTATATTATCCAGGACTTAAAACTCATATTGGACATGAAATACAAAAGAAACAAGCTTCAGGCTTTGGTGGAATAATCTCTTTCACTTTAAATAAGAAATATAATTATGAGAAGTTCTTTAATAGTTTAGAACTTATAACCTTTGGGGAAAGCTTAGGTGGAGTGGAGTCCTTGGCATGTCACCCAGCTTCTATGACTCATGCAGCTATGCCATTAGAACTTAGAGAACGTATAGGAATAACAGATAGGTTAATAAGAATTTCAGTTGGTATAGAAGATAAAGAGGATATTTTAGAAGATATACAACAAGCTTTAGTAAAGGCTGGTGATAAAAATGAAATATTATAATGATATAAGAGATTTAATAGGAAATACTCCAATATTAAAACTAAATAATATAAGTACCAAAGAAGGAGTAAATATTTATGCCAAAATAGAAGGTACTAGTCCAGGGGGGAGTTGTAAAGATAGAGTTGGAATATATATGGTAGAAAAAGCTGAGAAGGAAGGTAAACTTAAACCTGGAAGCACTATTATAGAGGCTACTGCTGGAAATACAGGCATTGGTATAGCTTTGGCAGCTATTAATAAAGGTTATAAAATAATATTTATAGTTCCTGATAAATTTTCTATAGAGAAGCAAAAGATAATGAAAGCTTTAGGTGCTGAAATAATAAATACTCCTAAAGAAGAGGGGATGGAAGGTGCTATAAATTTAGCAAATTCATTATTAAGTGAGATTCCTAATTCATTATCATTAAATCAATTTAAAAATGAGGCAAATCCATTAGCTCATTACGAGACTACTGGTAGAGAATTATATGATGGATTAGATGGACAAATTGATTATTTTGTTGCTGGAGCAGGAAGCGGAGGAACAATTTCTGGTGTATTAAAATTCTTAAAAGAAAATATTTCAGAAGTAAAGGGAATATTAGCTGATCCAGTAGGTTCTATTATTGGTGGTGGACAATGTGGAACTTATAAAATAGAAGGAATAGGAAACAATTTTATTCCAGAAACTATGGATATGAGCTTAGTAGATGATGTTATAAAAGTAAATGATGAGGAAGCTTTTGATGCAGTAAAATTATTAGCTAAAAAAGAAGGATTAATAGTTGGTTCCTCTTCAGGAGCAGCATTTGCAGCAGTATTAAAATTAGCTGAGAAAATAGAGAAGGGCAATATAGTAACAATATTTCCAGATAGAGGAGATAGGTATTTTAGTACAGATCTTTTTTAATAGATATTAAATAAAATAGAATTTTAAATTGTTTAATAAAATAAGTAAAAAGATAAACAGATAATATTTATATAATAGTTCGAAGGAGATGTGTTAAGTGGTTAAAGTTGAAAGTTTTGAATTAGATCATACAAAGGTTAAGGCACCATATGTAAGAAAAGCAGGAATAAAGATTGGACCTAAAGGAGATATAGTTTCAAAGTTTGATTTGAGATTTGTACAACCTAATAAAGAACTTTTAAGTGATAAGGGAATGCATACATTAGAACATTTTTTAGCAGGCTTTATGAGAGAAAAATTAGATGATGTAATAGACATATCACCAATGGGATGCAAAACAGGTTTTTATTTAACTAGTTTTGGAGATATTGATATTAAAGATATTATAGAAGCTTTAGAGTATTCACTATCTAAGGTTTTAGAGCAAGAAGAGATACCAGCAGCAAATGAATTACAATGTGGAAGTGCAAAATTACATTCACTAGAGTTAGCTAAGAGTCATGCAAAACAGGTTTTAGAAAATGGAATAAGTGATAAATTTTATGTAGAGTAAACATAATATTTTTAAATTTAAAGGGCTATATTAAAACTATTAAATTGTTTTGATATAGCCTTTTAAAAATGTTAGAATCTTCTATAAGTAAAAATTAATTATTTAAGTAATTATTATTTATAATCTAAAGTTATTTATTATTATTTATGTTACATATAGTTTTTTATAATTAAGTTGAAATGTTTTAAGTTTTTTACTAAAGAAATAAAAGCTATTTTGCCTTTAAGATGATAAAAGAGTAAAAAGGTAAATTTTAAATTAATTAATTATGTAATACAATAAATATGTATTTTATATAGTAAGCAAAATATATTATAAGGGAAAAGAGACTTAAGAAGGGAGGTGACTGTTGTTATAAATCTATAAAAAGGTAATAATATTTATAAAATCTTAGTATGGTTAAAATGTTTGTGTTTAGGATAAAATATTATTAGCTATTGTGAATCCCATATATTGCGAAAGTGATATAGTCATAGGGTAGAACCTTGAGGGTTTTAGTGTTTAAAGAAAATCTAAGTGCGTACTTAGAAGCGAAAACCAAGCAAATATAGTAGTAATACAAGACATATCACAAACAAGATAACTTGTATATGTAGGATGCGTTGTATCCGAATTTACGCCCTCTGAGAGTTATATCAAAGGAAAGTAGAATCCTATTCATAGTTTTCAAAATCTGACTCGTAGAACAGGGAATTAAACAAGATTTATAGTTATTTATAGATTTTTGGCAACGGGATATATATGGCAGATCAAAGATTAAATAAGTTAGCTAAACTGCTTGTAAATTATTCAACAGGAGTTAAGGAAGGAGACTTTGTTTTTGTATCTTGTAATGAGGTTGCAAATCCTTGGCTTACTGAAGTAGTAAAGGAAGCTACTAAGGCAGGAGCTCATGTTGAGTATATTTTAGAATCAGAAGAAGCTAAGGAGGCAAGACTTAAATTTTCTACAAAGGATCAATTATTATCAGGTAATTTAATAATGGAAACTATGCTTGAAAAGGCAGATGTTTGGTTAAGTGCATGGGGAGCTAGAAATACTAGAGCCTTTAGCAATATAGATTCAGAAAAAATAAAAGATAGCAGAGCTGGAGAAAAAGGATGGAGAAAATTCTATTCAGGAAGAATGGGAGATGGCTCTTTAAGATGGTGTGGAACTCAATTTCCTACATATGCAGATGCTCAGGAAGCTTCAATGAGTTTTAGTGAATATGAAGATTTTGTTTATGGAGCAGGGCTTTTAGACCATGAAGATCCTGTAGCAGAATGGAATAGAGTAAGCAAAGAACAAGAAAGATGGGTTAAATATTTAGATACTAAAAAAGAACTTCATATTTTAGCAGAAGGAACTGATATTAAGGTCTCAGTAGAGGGAAGAAAGTGGATAAATTGTGATGGTAGAGTAAACTTTCCAGATGGTGAAATATTTACATCACCAGTTGAAAATAAGATAAATGGACATATAACTTTTTCATTCCCAGGTATTTATGCAGGAAAGGAAATAGAGGGTATAGAGCTTGAAGTTAAAGATGGTAAAGTTGTTTCATATAAAGCTAAAAAAGGAGAAGATTTATTAAAGGCTTTATTAGAAACTGATGAAGGAGCAAGCCATTTTGGAGAAGTAGCTATAGGTACAAACTATGGAATTAAGAAGTTTACTAGAAATATGCTATTTGATGAGAAAATAGGAGGAACAGTTCATATGGCTATAGGAGATTCTATGCCAGAGGCTGGTGGTAAAAATAGATCATCACTTCATTGGGACATGCTTTGTGACATGAGAAATGGTGGAAGAATATATGCAGATGGAGAACTTTTCTATGAAAATGGAGAGTTTAAAAAAGAAATATTAGAAAAATATAATATTTAATATTATATATAAATTATAGAATAATAATTAAATTAGGGGATGAAGAGACTCATCTCCTAATTTAATTCTAGTTTAATTTTAAAATAATAGGAGTATAAGAATTATGAGTAATATATATGAGTTTAAAAAAGAATACTTAAATGAATGTGCTGAGCTTTTTGTTAAAACCTTTAGTAAGGAACCGTGGAATGAACCTTGGGATTTTGAAAATGCTAAAAAAAGACTTAATGATGTGGTTTTAACTCCAGGATTTAGGGGTGCTGTTTTAAGAAATGATGAAAAAATAGAAGGGGTTATCTTAGGAAATTTAGAGCAATGGTATGATGGAGAGCATTTTTGTGTTAAGGAATTCTTTGTGGATTCAAGTTCACAGGGGAAAGGAACAGGAAAGAAACTTTTAAACGCTTTAGAGAATATACTTATGGAAAAGGAAGTGGGAGTAATTCACTTTTGGACTATGAAAGGAAGCACAGCTGAAGCCTTTTATAATAAGAGAGGTTATGAAATTCCAAAAGAATTAATAATGATGAGAAAAAAGTTAAAATAGTAAATTTTTAAATAATGAAGATCTAGTGTACAATTAAAATTATTTTAATACACATAGAAATTAAAAAATTTAAAATAATACTATATGTTAAATTTTAATATAGAAGATATAAAAGAGCATGTGATAAGTTTAAAACTAATACATGCTCTTTTTACTATTTAATTCAAATTCTATATATTATTAAACTGTAAGAGAACCATTTTTCTCTAAAACTTCAGCTTCTTTATTTTCATCCTTAGTATCAATACCATCATTTTTGTATTCATAAATTACGCTTATTAGTTTACCACTTATACATACTGCTATTATTGAGAAGAATATTTGCTTAAAGTCTAAATAAACTAAAGACATTAATAAAACAATGGCATCTGTTAACATGTAGACATGTTGTACCTTAAGAGGAGTAAATTTATTACCTAATAAGGCTATTACATCATCTCCACCAGAAGCACCACCACCACGTAATACTATTCCAGCACCAACACCAACTCCAATACCTGCTAAAACACTAGCAACTAGCATATTATTAGTAAAGTTAGGTGTTAAAAATCCTATGCTTTCCCAGAATCTATAGGATACTGAGAAGCAAAAAGTTGCAAATATTGAACATGCTAAGAATTTTTTGCCAAAGAATTTAGAACCTATTGCAAATAATGAAAAATCAATTATTAAGTTTGTTATAGATGGAGATATATCAAAAACATTTTTTACTAAAAGTAATAAGCCTAAGACTCCACCTTCTGTTACATTATTTTGATAGTTAAAGTTATAGCTACCAAAGGCTAAGATGCTTGAACCTAGTGCTATTAATAAAACACTTCTCAAGATCTTCTTTTTCGATTCCAAAATATCACTCTCCTAAAATTAAGGTAATTTAGCTATAAAGAAAATAGCAGACCTCATATGTCTACTATATAGAAATAAAAAATTATGAATTTTAAATTATATTTTATAGTAAATTACTGTATATTTTAATTATAATCTTAATAAATATTAAGAGCAAACTATATAAAATAAGAGTAATAAGGATTAAAGGGGCAATTCTTTAATAGAAATAAATAGCCTCTGTGGTCATCTGTTTTTCTTTAAAGTGTTCATTTTTACAAGGTTTTCCGAAAGGTTAAAATATTGTTGTTAATAGAGAGAAAACTTCAAATGAATAAAAGGTTAATATATATAAATTTATTTTTATTTGAAATACTATAAATGAAAGCAAATACATATATGGTTTTTAAATTTAAAAGTGATTATTTTACATAAAATATATCTTAATTTTTAAATTTAAGAATAAAACATATGAGAAAGGATGTTATAGTTATGAAAGTAATTGTTAGAAAAGAGTTAGAAGAAGACCATAAAACAGTAGAGCTTTTAGTAGAAGAAGCCTTTAAAGATGCTGAGTACAGTGATCATATGGAACATGTTTTAGTTAGTAAACTTAGAAAGGGAGAAAACTTTATTGATGGTTTATCTTTAGTTGCTGAAAGAGAGGGAGAAATAGTAGGCCACATATTATTAACTAAAGCTAATATAGAAAATGAAACAGAAAAATATGAAACTTTAGCCTTAGCACCAGTTTCAGTATTACCTAAATATCAAGGTATTGGAATTGGAGGAGAGCTTATAAGAGAAGGAATGAGAATGGCTAAGGAACTTGGATATGATTCAATAATAGTTTTAGGACATGATAAATACTATCCTAAATTTGGATTTAAAAAAGCCGGAGATTTTGGAATAAAAGCTCCTTTTGAAGTGCCAGAAGAAAACTTTATGGCAATAGAATTAAATGAAGAAGCTTTAAAAAATATAAGTGGTGTTGTAAGATATGCCAATGAATTTTTAGCAGATAATAAGTAATAACTTTGATATATTTATTTAAATATTAATTAAATATTGAGACTATAGCTTTATTAATTTAAGGTAAAATAATAAGGTGGTTGTATAAAAAAATTATAAGTATTATAATTTTTTATCAATCACCTTGTTATTTTTTAGATTAAAGTTTTAAACTTTTGTTTTTTTATATAGATATAGGAGAACACATCAATATACAATTAGAATTTAAATATTTATATAATAAATATTTAAAATAGAATCTATTTGTAATATTTAAAAAGTATTTTTATTTAAATAATTTATTCCAAAGTAAGCATATATTATTGATACTAAAAAGCTTAAGGGAAGAGTAATGAGCATATTTAAGCTTAATAAATTTAGTAATGCTAATAATACTAAGCATGGAGTTATTCCATAAGTACTTAGTTTTATTATTTCCAAAAATCCAATAGGGTTATTTCTTATACTACATAGAATTTTAGTTATTATAGCTAATATTAAGGTTATAATGTATGAGAAAGCGATAAATATAATAACCATTAAGGATAAATATGTATTTCCAAATGTTCTCTCTAAACTATTTATAGAATTTTTTAAGTCATTATCATTTAAAGATAGATTCATATTTGAATAATTAGCTTCAGTAATTTTATTATTGTCATATTTAATTATTAAAGATTCATTTCCAAAGGCAATTCCTGATTCATAATCCTTTAATAAGTCTTTTGCAGGTTCCTTATCATTTAGTACAAAGGTCCAATTTTCTTCTTGAAAAACTACGAAGTTAGAATCTTTTAGGTCTAAAACTCCATCCTTAATTTCAAAGGGAGGAATTTTATTTTCAAAGGCAGATTTTCTAGAAATTAAAAATCTATTAAGTTCAGTGTAATTTCTACTAAAAGCTAAAAGTCCTAATAAAAGAGATAAAATAAGTAAATAAAAGAAAGTGCTTATTCCAGAAGTTTTAATAAGTTCTTTATATCTTTTAGGAGTAAATAAACTTATATAAAATCTTTTAAATAGGTTCATATAATCACCCTTTCTATTTTTTATTAGTTTGTTCATTAAATAGAAATTTATTAGTTTAAAGGGTGATATATAATAAACTAAAATTAATATTTTTCGTGAAATATAAATTTATATATCGCTAAAAATTGTAAATCATTTAATGAAATATTAATATTGTGTGAATAAGAATGGTAGTGTAAAATAATGCTATAATGTAAAATTTTACTTGAAAAGTTGTTTGTTTGATAGGGTATTTAGTGTATTTAAATAGGTCTTGAAATTGAAAAAAGAATTTTAAAATTTATTTTAAAAAACTTCATCAATAAATTATTTAATAGGTTTGATTTTACGTTAAATAATCTTAGAAAAGAGGATAAGAAGATGAAAAATATTGATAATTACAAAAGTAATAAAGAGGCTAGAAATAAGATTCTTAAAGAATCTTCTGAATTTGTTGCAGATGAAATGAGAAAGTTACAAGAACAAGATGATGAGAAGAAAAGAGAAGAAGGTATAAAAGAAACTTCTGAAAAGTTAGCTAACTATATGAGAGAGCTAGAAGAAAAATAATTTTAGTATAAGATATGGCTTCAATATTTAAAGGGGTATATAAAGGTGTGTTTTATAAAATGATTCTGCCTGTATATATAGTATTGGCTTTAGTATATTTATGGGTATTTGGACTAAGGATTATTCCGCAAATTATAGCTATATTATTTGTAATAATTATTCTAAACCTAATAACAGTTAAGTTGATGAATAAACATCTTCCATTTTCAGTAAGCTTTAAAGATGGCGAAAAGATGGATGATTTATTAACCTTAACTTTATATATAAAAATAAATTTAAAAATCTTAACCTTATCTTAAAGAAGGTTAAGATTTTTATTAAGTGGTAAGATATTTAAATATTAGGTAAGAATATATCTTCACCTAATGGAAGAATATCATTTTTAAATGGGTTTATATCCATAAGGAAATCTATAACTACCTCATGATTATATTTAGGGTAGTGTTTTCTAGCTATGCTATACCAAGTATCCCCTTCTTTTACAGAGTATTTTTTCCCATCTTGAAAAGCGTTAACAGGAACTAATACTGTATCCCCTTGTTCTAGTGATGAAGTATTGCTTATTTGATTGAGAGATTTTATAATATTCAAACTAGAATTAACAGTACAAGTATCCTTAAACTTTTTAGCCACATCACTTAATTTTTCATCATCTTTAAGAGTATATTTTTCTGTTTCTAAATCTTTTAAGTAAGAAGAGTAGCTTATTGTATTTTTACTTTCTGATTTAGAATTTTCAGATTTGTTTTTATTATTATTTAATGTTTCTTTTGAATTAGTATTTTTATCAGAAGTATTTTTTTTGTTTTCATTAGTAGAATTATTTGATTTATCATTAGCAGATTTATTTTCTGAACTATTAGCAGTTTTTTCTGATTTCTTTTCATCAGTATTGTTTTTATTTTCTTCCTTCTTGTCGTTAGTTTCTTTTAATCTTTCACTTAAATCATCTTGTGAGTTTTTATCTTTATTCTCAGAGGAGGTATCTTTAGTAACAGAAGCCTCTTGAGAAACGGATTTAGATTTCATTAATGTAGAAACCGTTGAGTATGTAAAATAACCTAATAAAGCTACACATATCAATGATCCTACAAGTACTAAAATATTTTTTTTATTCATTTAATAGCCCGTTGCCAAAAATCTATAAATATTTATAAATCTTGTTTAATTCCCTGTTCTACGAGTCAGATTTTGAAAACTATAAAGCTAACAATATTTTATCCTAAACACAAACATTTTAACCATACTAAGATCTTATAAATATTATTTTTATAGATTTATAACAACAGTCACCTCCCTCCTAATATGAATTTATACTGAGATTATTGACAGCTATAAGAAAAATATACAAAAAAAGAATCTTAAAAAAATAATAAATATTATTTCTAAGATTCTTTATAATCAATAAATTTAATAGGGATACAAATATATATTTAAAGTTTTTCTCTTTATTATGGATAAAAATAACTATTTTTTTGAAAAAGCTTGATTTGGTATAAAATTAGAATTATAATGTAAACGTATTAAGATATTAGTTTATATATGTATAGATTTAGTTATATAATTTATTTTTAGCCTTCCAGAGCGGTTAAAGGAAGGCTCTTTTTTTAATATTTCTCCTAATAGATAAAGGAATTCATTTGAAAGTAACACATCTTCAATAGGCGAAAAGGCATCTTATTTCATATCTGATATAATATAATCCTAATTTATAAGTCTAGAATTTTTAAAAGTTCTCTCAAATCTATTAAGTTTAACCTTTCTGGATTATTAAGTTTTTCTAAGGTATCAGGATTAAATTTTTCACTCATAATGTTTATGCATTTATTATAAGATTTATATACTTTATATTATTATCAAAGTAGTTAAATATTATTATTTATAATATTATAAAAAAATAAAATTTATATATTTTAATGTAAACATTAAAATAATATTGTGATTTTATCATATTATGATAAAATAATTGAAGTTAGGTTAATAGAGTTAATTTTATAGTTAAATTTATTAGAAATTTCTTAAACCAATAAATAAAATAAAAAAACTCAATGTAATAAAAATAAATTTAATTTTATAATATTGATGATAAGTATTGAAAATACATTAGTGGTATTAAGAGGTGAATTATATTATGAATAATATTGAGAATATAAAAGACGTGTTTAGAGATTATAAAATGGGTATAAATGGAGAAGAGGACATGAAAAGATGTTCTGTTTTAATTCCAGTTGTAAATATAGATGGGGAAGACAATATTATTTTTGAAATAAGAAATAATAAATTAAATAGTAATCCAGGTGAAATATGTTTCCCTGGTGGTACCATAGAAGAGGGAGAAACTCCTAAAGAAGCTGCCTTAAGAGAATGTTTTGAGGAAATTGGTCTTGGAGAAGAAAATTTAGAAATTATAAGTCAGTTAGATTTTTATGTTTCACCTAACAACATATTAATTTATCCTTTTTTAGGAGTTCAAAAAAATCAAAAAGAGGATATAAAAAAATTTATTTCAATCAACAAAGAAGAAGTATCTGATATATTATTAGTTCCTTTTAAATATTTATTAAATTATGAACCTGAAATTACCTACAGCAAAATTATAAATATACCAAAGGAGGATTTTCCTTTTCATAATATAATAGGTGGTAAAGATTATAAATTTAGAGATGGAAGATACAAAGTTATGTTTTATAAATATAATAATTTTGTGATTTGGGGAATGACTGCTAGAATATTAGAAAATTTCTTAAATGTATATAAAGGACATTATAATAAAAATATTTAATATATTAATTTAAAAATAAAACTTGTATTAAAACAGGTTTTTGTTAAATTTTATAAATATATAGACATTTTAAAGGAGCGATTAAGTGGACCAAAGAAGTTTAGAGAAAAAGTGTAAGTTTAATGAAAGGGTTATTCTATTTACATTTTTACTTACTATTGCTACATTAATAGCAATTTGGATTTCTACATTTAAGTATTATTACAATGAAATTAAGTGTAATAACGTTACTATGGAGAAATTACCCATAGGAAGCTTTCAAGAAGAGTATAAATCTCCAAGCAAAAAATATACTATTAATTCTTACATATGTAGCTCTGGAGGAGTACCCGATTGGGCCGTAAGATGTGAAGTGGTTAATAATATAAGTGGAGAAGTAAGAAATATATATTGGGATTATAAGATAAAATCAATTGATGTAAAATTGATTAACGATCATATAGTCTTAATAAATGGACATAAAATAGATGTTAAAAATGAGGTTTATGATTGGAGAAAAATATAACTAAAATAAAAAAGACAAATACTAAAAGTATTTGTCTTTTTTAATCACATTCAATAATACGTAAATAACACAAAAGTGCATTAAAAATGAAAAAAATAATTGCTTTTATCGATGATAAAGTAAGAAAAGAGGGTTTCATCGATAAAACCTTTACATTAATTATAATATAATATTTTTAAAAATGCAAGAAAATGTTTTCAAAAATAAGAAACTTTTTAGTAATAAATTAAAAAGAATAATTTGTTATTATTATTTATGGAGTATTATAATAACTTAAAGATATTGATTATTTATATGTAAAAATACATATTTAAGAATTAGTTTATAAATTAATACAACAGATGGGAAGGATAATAGTTTATGGGGTTTTTAGAGAGTTTTGTTAGCTTTATAGTTTATTTAGCTAGCACATGTGGATACGGAGGAATATTTATACTAAACATGCTTGAATATGCTTGTTTGCCATTTCCAAGTGAAATTGTATTACCTGCAATAGGTGCTAATTTAGCAAGTGGTAAATATAGCATGATATATGCTTTGCCAATATCCATTATAGGAGGTGTAGTTGGTACCCTAATAAGCTATTTTGTGGGAATGTATGCAGGAAAAAAAGTAATTTCATTTGCTAAGAGAAAGCATAAAAAAAGTAAATGTATATTTGAAAAAATAGATAGGTTATTTTCTAGGTATGGCAAAATAACAGTTTTCCTAGCTAGATTATTACCATTTACAAGAACATATATATCACTTTTTGCAGGAGCTGAGAAGGTTAATAAAATTATGTTTGTTATATTTTCAGCTTTAGGTATAACAATAATGGATAGTTTCTATCTTCTATTAGGATATTTTGCATATGATAATAAATCATTTATAGAAAAAGCTTTAAGACATTATTCAATAGCATTAATAATTATAATAGTAATAGCTATTTTTTCATATTATATTTATAAAAATCTAATATTAAAGAAACTTAAAAAAGAGAATTAAGTTTTATTGACAAGTTTTTATAAGTTGTCCTTTATTAAGTTGGATACACAATCTATAATTCAAAATATTTAAGAAAATTAAAATAAAATAAGAAATTATAATGGTTGTTATAAAGAAATAGAGCTTACTTTTTAATAAAAGTAAGCTCTATTTTGGTATTAGGTTAGGTAAATATTAAGATTTTATTTGATGTAGAGTTTGGCGAATAGTGTGCTGTGAGAAGTTTTTTTTGCATAATTTATGAAGAAGCAGACAAATTAGTACATTATCAAAAAACTCCCCTACTATGATATTTATATGCAGAGAATTTTAAAATTATTACTAAAAAATGGAAAAATATTTTTAGATTAATGCAAATGTATATTGACATATTAAGTATATAGAATTAAAATAATTGTATAAAATTAAATTTTAAAAAATATAATTTAAAATATATGGGGTGAGTAGTATGGAAATTTATGATATTAGCGTAAAAGATATTAATGGAGAAAATGTAAGTTTAGAAATATATAGAGGAAAGGTTCTTTTAATAGTTAATACTGCTAGTAAATGTGGTTTTACAAAACAGTTTGATGGATTAGAAGAGCTTTATGAAAAATATAAAGATGAAGGTTTTGAGGTTTTAGGATTTCCTTGTAATCAATTTAAGGAACAAGATCCAGGAAGCAATTCAGAAATAATGAACTTTTGTAAATTGAATTTTGGTGTAACATTCCCTATGTTTGAAAAAATTGATGTTAATGGAGAAAATGAATCTCTATTATATTCTTACTTAAAAGAACAGAAAAGTGGAATGTTTGGAAGTAAAATTAAGTGGAATTTTACTAAGTTTCTAGTGGATAGAGAGGGAAATGTAATAAAGAGATTTTCGCCACAAACAACTCCAAAATCAATAGAAAAAGATATTGAGGAGCTTTTAGCTAAATAGAAAATGATTTAAGTAGAAAATACAATGGTACTAAATTTAGGCCATTGTATTTTATTTTTTAGAGTAATAAAATTTTATAAGACTTTGAAAAATTATAAGCATAATACAAATATGAGTAGATTTTAGAGTATTAATATAAATTATTAATAGCAAAGGAAATAGGATAGAAATTATTTATATATTTTTGAGTTTATTTGAAAGTCTTATGCATAGAAAATACTAAATTTAAAAAATAGATTTGGTGTTTTTTTATAAATATTTGTATTGTTTAAATTTTAATACATTTTTATATTTATTTACTAATTTATATAAAGAAAAATTAGTTAATTACTTTAATTTAAAAAAAGAAGAGATAAAAATATCAATTGCTTAAATTAAGTTCATTAGAAGATTATGTTAATATTTAAATAGAGTAAAATATATTAAAGATAAGGTCATATGAGATATTAGGGAAGTGTTACTTTATGAAAAAAAGGGTGTCTTGGTTAAGTATAGTATTTTTAATAATTATAATTGGTTTAGCAATTACAATTAAATTTGATTGTAAGAAATCTAATTGTAACAGAAAAACAATTAAAGTAGGATTTTATGAATATTATCCTTATTATTATCTTAATAAAAATTCTGTGCCAGATGGCTATTATAATGAAATATTAGAATTAATATGTAATAAGCTAAATTTAAATTATGAGTATGTAGATTGTAATATAACAAATGCTTTAGAAAAGCTTAAATCTGGACAGATAGATTTAGTCTTTGGAATAAGTAAGACCCCTGATAGAGAAAAGGATTATGAATTTACTGACCATTACATAAATAATGATAACTTTGCCATATATACTAATAAAAATATAAAAAATGGTGATTTAAAAGCTTTAAATGGATTAAAAATGGGGTTTTTAAAAGGAGAAGAAAATAATGAGTGGATTTTAAGGTTTTTAAAAGATAAAAGCATAAATGTGAAGCTTATAGATGTATATAATTATCCTGAAGATGAAGAATATTTACATGATAACAAAGTTGATTTTATAATAGAAAACAAAAGAAGTAATATAGATTATGAAAATAAAAATATTAAAAAAATTTTTGAATTTTCTTCTGGACCAGTTTATATAGTTAGTAGAAAAGGAAATAAAAAATTAATTGAAAGAATAAATTCCGCTCTTGGAGAGATTGAAGATGATGAAGAGAATGATACTAATTTATACTTTAATGATTTTGATGAATATTTAAATAAATTAGAGATTAAAAAATTATTTATTGGAATTTTTTTGATTATAATAACATTATTTATTTATAAAAAAAGAAAAAATAAAATATTCGCTATAAGAACTAAAAGAAAAATTAGAAACTATATGAAAAATGATAAATATATATTATATTATCAACCTATAGTAGATCCAAAGACAAATGGAGTAAAGGGCTTTGAATCTCTTTTGAGATTAAATAAGAATGGAAAAATTTTAACACCAGATAGTTTTATAAGAGAAATTGAAGACAATAATATGTCTTTAGAGGTTTCTTTATGGCTTTTAAAGAAAGTTATTGCAGACTACAGAATAATCAAAGATTATAAGATGGTCAAAGGAAGTAATTTTTATATCTCCTTAAATGTTTCATTTAAAGAAATAGAAAATCCTAAGTTTTTAAGATCCTTAATGAAAATTGCAAAAGATTATAAGATTGATGATTGTAATATTTGTTTAGAGATAGTAGAAAAATTTGGTATGGAGGATATAGGAAGAATCCAGAGTGCAATAAGAATAATAAAGGAATATGGATTTTTAATAGCTATAGATGATTTTGGTGTGGAGTATTCTAATTTAGATTTATTAAATAAAATTGATTCTGATATAGTAAAGCTAGACAAGTACTTTGCTGATAATTTAGATAAGTCTATTATAAATAAAAAAACAGTGGAATTTATATCAGAAATATGTAATATATCAAATAGAACCATAGTATTTGAAGGAGTAGAGGGAAAATATCAGGTTAATATTATTAAGGCATTTCCATATGAAAAAATATATATTCAGGGATATTTCTATTCAAAGCCAGTGGATATTGAGACTTTAAAGGATTTTGAAGTTAAGGATAGTTAATCTTTAAATGATAAAAATAGTAAGAATTAATGAGAAGGATTTGTAATATAATAAGATGGTTATAACTAGGAGGTAAATAATAGTTAATATTAATATATAAATATCTATAAAAATATGGTTTTTATTTATAGATTATAATATAATCTTATT
>OCPT01000569.1_pt1 | contig 27074 bp, 23 predicted proteins | sample 1538741 | NCBI WGS metagenome assembly OCPT01 (sample SAMN04571723, study PRJEB22368) | human gut metagenome | biome: human gut; material: stool | host: Homo sapiens | place: Luxembourg | collected 2012-12-06 | reverse complement strand
AATTACAGCGTGGGCATTTTATATTAGTTTTGCTCATTGTTCTTCTCTCCTTTTCAAAGGGGGTATTATTTAGTCTCGCAAACTTATTGTATTTCCTTAGGTTGAGAAGAGCAATGTTCATATAACTTAACAGATCGAACTAATTAAAATGGGGGGCATTATGAGAATAGTTATTGTAGGCCTTGGTGTTATTGGTGGTGGATATGCAATGGCACTTAAGGAAGCAGGATATAGTGAAGTCTACGGTGTAGATAAAAATATAGAAACATTAAAAAAGGCAAAGGCTTTAGGAATTATTAAAGAAGGTTATGAAGATGGGAAGGATATAATTCAAAGCGCTGATTTAATTGTCTTAGCTATTTATCCTAATCTAGTAAAAGATTTTATTATAAAAAATAAAGAGTATTTTAAAGATGGGACAATAATAACAGATGTAACTGGAATTAAACAGTTATTTATAAATGAAATAATTGAGATATTACCAGATAAAATTGATTTTGTTTTTGCACATCCTATGGCGGGTAGAGAGAAAAAAGGCATAGACTATGCAACTAATCAGGTTTTTAAAGGGGCGAATTTCTTAATTACAGTTATTGATAGAAATAAGGATAAAAATATAAATTTAATTGAAGATTTAGCATACAAGATGGGGTTTAAACATGTTAAAAGAATATGTCCAAAGTATCATGATGAAATGATTGCATTTACTAGTCAGTTGCCTCATGCTTTAGCAGTAGCTCTTATAAATAGTGATATTGAAGGAAGAAATACAGGAGAGTTTATAGGGGATAGTTATAGGGATCTAACTAGAATTGCAAATATTAATGAATCTTTATGGAGTCAATTGTTTTTAGGAAATAAAGAAAATTTACTTAAAACTATTTATAATTTTGAAGCTGAATTGGATAAAATTAAGGCTTGTTTAGAGAAAGATGATAAAGAAGGACTTCAAGAGTTATTTATAAAGTCTTCAAAAAGAAGAGAAAAATTATAGATTAATGTATTTAAATTTAAGATAGGTTAAAAGATGGTATCTATATTTTAGAGGCCATCTTTTTTAGCTATGTATAAAATTTAAAATAGTGGAGAAAAGTATAAACGTAAGGATGGTAATATTTTTATATAATATAATAATTTGCTTGAAACCGTTTATTAAATATAGAAAAGGATAAATTTAAAGGGAATTTGCTAAATATCAAAATTGATATAGGTTACAAATTAGAGTAGTATTGCCTCTTGTATATCTAATTGGAAAGGGAGAGATTATTTTGGCAGAACCAAAAAAAATAACAAAACAATTTATTATATCACAAACTGTTTTATATGTTTTTATAATGGCATTTGTAATAATGTTTAAAACTATTTTTGGAGATAAAAACACATTGGTGGGAGTAATGGGAATAACAGCAATTTTAATGTTGACACAAGTTAATCTTACTATTTCTCCAGTAAAAAACTTATTTAAATTAATTGTAATAAATATAGGAATTGGAGTATTTACATATTTAGCAAATCTTAATGTATGGGGGGCTGTACCTCTAAATTTTATAGCTATATTTATAATAATTTATACATTTTATTATAATTTAAAGTCACCAGTTTATTTACCATTTTCATTACAATATTTATTTCTATTAGCTACTCCAATTACTGCAAAGGAATTACCAATGAGATTACTTTCACTTTTAGTAGCTCCAATTGGAATTATGTTAATACAATTTATTGTTAACAAAAATAAAACTACTAAGGTTGGAAATAAATTAATAGGTAGTATTTGTGATGCTCTTATAAAAAAAATAAATGATAAAAGTTTAAATAAACAAGAAATTAATAAATCAATTAAAATTAATTCTACTGAATTTAGAAAAATTATTTATGATAATAGAAAAGATGAATTTTATGTAACGGAAGAAGGTAGGATAAAATTAAATATTGTTGTGGTCTTAGAAAAGCTATCAAATTTATTAGATAAAGATATTGATAATAAATATGTATTAGAGGATTTATCAATTTGTTTACAAGAAGTAAAGCGTAGTTTAGGAAAAGAAGATAATTTGAATAATGTTAATGATATTATAACTAATATATTAAATAAATATAAGGATGATAATATACATGGCTTAGATACTTTAAGAATATTAAATACTATTAATATGTTGAAGATATCATTAGAAGAATTAAAATTATTAGGTAAAGAAAATTATAATAAGATAGAAGCTAATGGTGATATACCGGAAGACTATAAAATGGTTAATATTCATAAGAAAGAATTTTATAAAAAGTCAGTAAAATTTTCTTATGCTGTTAGGGTATCATTAGGTGTTGCTATCTCAGCTTTTATTGCAGATTATTTTAAATTTTCAGAAGGAAAATGGATTTACTTCACAGCGATGGCTATAATAATTCCTATATATGAATTATCTAAGAAAAAGATTAAAGACAGGATGTTTGCAACACTTGTTGGGGGAGTCATTGTAGTTTTATTATTCACTATATTTACAAATACATTAGTCAGAGTGTTAATAATAATGGCAGCAGGTTATTTAAGATCATATGCATTTACATATAGGTATGGAACTATTTATACTACAATATGTGCAATTGGGTCTGTTGCCATGTCTGGTGGAGCAGTAGTATTAACTATTAATAGAATAGTATTTGTTATATTAGGAACAATAATTGGGATTATAATTAATAGATTTGTACTACCGGTAAAAATGAAAGATGCTAATAATGAACTATCAGAAATGTATACAGATGTAATTGATGGGATGCTAAAAGAAGTATATGAAAAAGCAAAGAATGAAAATGATAATAGGCATGAAATGGATACGTTATTACTAGTAAGCACTATGATAGAAGAGAAAATATCAGCTAATAATGCTGATTATATTACTGAAGAAATTGATAATTATTTTGATAAAATAAGAATTTTAATTGTTGATATTTATCAGTTATATACATTAGTAAGAAGAAGTGAAATTAATCTTAACAATGTTGAATATATGCTTGATGATTTAAAGATGTTATCTAATCCAATAAATGGAGATATAGATATGACAATAAAAAGAGTAGAAGAACATATCAAATCAACTAAAGGGATTGAGAATAAGATAATCTTTGCAAGCATAAGAGGTGTTTTAGCTGAAATAAAAGAAGTAAAAGAAATGAAATAAATATTGGCTAAAGAAAATGAAGAATAAAAAGTGAATAAATTAATATAAAATACATCAAAAAACCTAGGTAAAAATATTCTAGGTTTTTTGTTATTATGGTAATAAAATAAACTGAATTATTAGGTTTAGGTGAACTACTATAGTTAGTAACTATGATATATATTGAAGTACTCTATAAGAGCTAAGATAAATATGTAAAAATATATGGATAATTTTTTTGATAATGCTGTATAATATTTACATACTTATTTAAGGGGGAAGCAATATGTATTGTAAAAATTGTGGAGAGAAACTAAATGAAGGTGTTAACTTTTGTTTTAAATGTGGATTTAAAGCTGGAGATGGAAATGTATATTGTGATAAATGTGGTGTTAAAGTAAATGGCACTACTTGCTATAATTGTGGAAACAATTTTGAAGATTATACTGATGATATAAATCAAAATGAGGATAATGGATTTAATAGCAATCAAAATTATTCTAATAATTATAATAATCAAGGCAATTACAATACTAACAATAATAATCAAGGATATAATAACCACAATTATAATAATAACCCTAATTATAATCAAAATTATAATAATGTTGTTAGAAGACCAAAATCACGAATTGCAGCAGGAATATTAGGAATATTAGTGGGTGGACTTGGAATACACAGATTTTATTTAGGGTATATAGGAATTGGTATTATACAAATTGTAGTAACAATTTTAACTTGTGGTGCAGGAAGTCTTTGGGGATTCATTGAGGGAATACTTATTTTATGTGGAACTACAATAACAACTGATGCTGATGGAATACCTTTATCTGATAACTAATAAAACAGTTTAAGACTAAAAAGTAATATGCATTAAAATAAGGGTGATTAGGAATGAATGAGAGAATTGAAAAAATAGTAAATGACGAATTAAAATCTGGAAATCTAGCAGGGGTAAGTATTTGCGCCATTAAGAATGGAAAAGAAATTTATAATAAACAATTTGGGTATTCTAATTTAGAGGAAAGAACAAAAGTAAAAAGGGATACTATTTATAACATATATTCAATGTCTAAGCCTGTTACAGCGGCAGCGACAATGCTATTAATAGAAAGAGGAAAATTAACATTAGATACGCCAGTATGTAGTATTTTAGATGGTTTCAAAAATCAACAGGTTTTAGTAAATGGGATTTTAGAACCTGTTAAAAGAGATGTTGTAATAAAAGATCTTTTAACTATGACTTCTGGTGTGGCATATCCAAGTGATAGCGAAGTCGGACAAATTACTAATAAAGTAGTTGATGAAGCAATTGAAAAAGAATTAATGAGGAAGCCGTTAACTACAGTAGAATTTGCTAATAAATTAGGACAAGTTCCTTTAGAATTCCAACCAGGAGAAAAATGGGCTTATGGTTTTTCGGCAGATATTCTTGGAGCTGTAATTGAAGTTATTTCAGGAAAAGAATATAGAGAGTTTTTAAAAGAGGAATTTTTTATACCATTAGAAATGATAGATACAGATTTTTATGTTCCGGAAGAAAAGTGGGAAAGATTTGCAAAGGTATATGAATATTTTGAAGAAGAGCCTAAACTAAGGCCATATCAGGGATATAACTTAGCTATAATGAGGCAAAATAGATTGCCAGGTTTTCAATCAGGTGGAGCAGGATTAGTTTCAACACTTGATGATTATTTACATTTTGATACAATGATACTGAACAATGGAGTTTACAAAGGTAATAGAATATTAAGCAAAGAGTCAATAGACTTTATGAGAACTAATCATTTGAACGAAGAACAATTAAAAAGTTATGATTGGGAAGATTTAAAAGGATATGGGTATGGTACTTTTGTAAGAGTACTAAAGGATAAAGAATTAGCAAATACACCAGGCAGGATAGGCGAGTTTGGTTGGGGAGGATGGGCTGGAACAGAGTCTATAATTGATCCGGAAAGTAATATGATAGTTTTATACTTTATTCAAAGAATTAACAAATGTGATAATGTTGAAAAGGAAATAAGAAAATATCTTTATGAAATTGTATAATAAAATAAGTTAAAATGATAGATAAAAGTTAAATGAAGTCTGAGTTGATGTCTAAATTAATGAAAACATATATAAAATACCACTATTAATTGTAAATATAAGAATAATAAAAAGTATGTAAAAATGGAGTAAGAATTATTTCTTACTCCATTTAAATTTGTAAAACAATATGTTAAAAATTTTTGTTATTTATTTTTATATTATATCAGTATATTTTATGAGTATACTCTAATAAACTTAAGTACATTTATAACTTTATAAGTGTAATAAAACTAACAGTCCATAGAGTAGAATTTTCTTGTTTTTACACATTTGATGAAAAAATTACTAATTAATTTTACTGAAAGAGGGTTTGGAATAATATTGAATCATATGTTATTATAGTAAGTGCGGTAATTATATCAGTAGGGGGGAAAATAATGATAGGGAAAAAGTATAATAGCAAGAGAAGTAAAATGGATACAATTAAAAAGCAAAATATTACTGTCTTAATTATATGTGTGATAGTAGTTGCTGTAACAATAATAGGAGTACAGTTTATTACTAAAAAAGAAAATAGTACTTTAAAAGAAAGTATAGCGAGTAATAAAGAAAATGGTAGTTTAGATGAGTCTAATAAAGAAGATGAATTAGTTCAAAATGATCAAGTAGTTGGAGAAGAGTTAGAAGTTGACTCAAAAAACAATGTTAATTATATAAAATTAGAGGATGATCCTAATGCAGATGATGCAGTTATGGTTTCTGAAAATACTAAAGGGCTTTTAAATGGAACAAAAAATTATCCGGTAAGAACAGATGGTAAAAGAGTAGTTTACTTAACTTTTGATGATGGACCATCAACGACAAATACACCACAAATATTAGATATATTAGATCAATATAATGTTAAAGCAACATTTTTTGTTTTAGGGAAGATGTTAGAAGCAGGAAATGGTGAGAAAGATGTACTAAAGGATATTGCTGAAAATGGACATGCTATAGCAAATCATACATATGGACATGATTATGCTTATTTATATCCTAATGGAACTATGAATGTAGATAATATTGTATCAGATGTTGAGAAAAATAATGATATAATGAAAGAAATATTAGGTGATGATTTTTCAACGAGAGTTATTAGATTTCCAGGTGGATATTGGTCATGGGAAGGTCGTACACCTATGAGAGATAAGATGATCGAAACTGGATATTGTAATATTGACTGGAATGCATTAAATGAAGATGCGCAGGGAGCTGCAAAAACTGCTGATGAATTAGTTCAAAAAACTAAGGAAAATATAGAAAGATTAGGCCCAGATGCAGATAGTGTTGTTCTTCTAATGCATGATACATATGGAAAAGAAGAGACAGTAAAAGCATTACCTCAAATAATAGAATACTTACAAGATAAAGGATTTGAATTTAGAACAATTAAATAATAGAAATTAATGCAGATTAAAAATTAGGATAAGTTTTGTCTTATCCTTTTATTTTTTTATAAAAATATAATTATTGGAACTTTATTTAAAGGTAAAAAGTCTAATAAATATTATTGTATTTAGATTTTTATTTATTTGTAACACTTTTGTAACGAATTCGACTATAGTTATATTGTATATTAGTAGTGAGGAGAAAATGTTTATATATTAAGTAAACTTAAAATAAAATATAAATCAGTGAAGGGATGTCAGCAAAGGATGGGTAAAAGAATGAGGAAGCGAAATAAGAAGAAAAGAAAACAAAGACAAGTAGCGATTATATTGGGGAGTATATTAATAGCAGTGTCGATAGTTTTATGTATTAAATTTATACCAAAGCATGAAGAACAAAAGTTACAAATTACAATTCCTAATGAAAATCAAAATGGGACAAGTAATAATACAGAATCTAATAATGAAAATGAAGTAGAAAATAATAAAGATCAATCAGATGATAAAGATAAAGTAGAAGAAAATAAATTAGATAATAGTGGTTACTTATCATTTGAAGAAGACCCTAATGCTGATGATGCTGCAATGGTTGCTGAAAACACTAAAGGGCTTTTAAATGGAACAAAACATTATCCAGTAAGAACTGATGGTAAAAAGGTAGTTTATTTAACTTTCGATGATGGACCATCAACAACAAATACACCACAAGTATTAGACATATTGGATAAATATAATGTTAAAGCAACATTTTTTGTTTTAGGTTCATCCATAGATAAGAGCGATGAAGCAAAAGAAATATTAAAAGAAGAAGTTAAAAGAGGACATGCAATAGCAAATCATACATATGGTCACGATTATTCATATTTATATCCTAATAGAACTATGAATGTAAATAATATTGTATCAGATCTTGAGAAAAGTCAAAATTCAATGAAAGCAGTATTAGGTGAAGATTTCTCAACAAGAGTTATTAGATTGCCGGGTGGATATTGGTCATGGGAAGGTCGTACTGCAATGAAGGAAGCTATGGAACAGAATGGATACTATAATGTTGATTGGAATGCATTAAATAAAGATGCTGAAGGGAAAATGAAAAATGCTGATGAATTAGTACAATGTACTAAAGAAAGTGTAGAAGCTTTAGGACCTAATGCAGATAGTGTAGTTCTTTTAATGCATGATACATATGGGAAAGAGGAAACAGTAAAAGCTCTTCCAAGAATAATAGAGTACTTACAAAGCCAAGGCTTTGAATTTAGAACTATAAAATAGTATAAAGTTATTAATTCAAATTGGATTGTGACTAAAACCGCATATCTGATAATTAAAAAAACGCAAATGTAATATTAGTAATGTTTATAATTAAAGTAGTGGTATGGCGATTGCAACTATAATTTACTTTACTATGCATATATAGAAAAAAGAAATATTATATTGAAGGGAATATTGAAATTGAACCGTAGAATTTAATAATTGATGGAAGATAATTTGTGTGAAGAAGATTATATGTTTGAACATAGTGAGTTTATAATCTTTAGCAAATTATCTGGAATCAATTATATAAATTCAAGGTGAGATTTAACTAATTCCCGGAAGTATAATATTTCTTTTTTTCGCTATTATACGTTGAAACTGAATTATCGCCCTTTGATTTCTCCTTCGATTCCTCTTTCAGCTAAAATTTCATAAATAGTCTTAGAAGTAGTGTCAGCTAAAGTATAACCAATTAATTTAAGAATTTCTTCAAGCTTTTCCTCAGAAGTAGTTTCAATTTCTAAGTATGGGAAAGGACAAAAACTCTTATCATTAATATCAATTTCAATTAAAGAATCATTAATTTTATAGCTTTCTCTATATTTAGAAATAGATTCTTGAAGTACAAGACCTAAAGATTTAAATATTCTTCTAGCCATTTCTCCATCTTCAACAATGGTTTCATTTTCTTCCATAACTTTAAAAGTGCCTTGACTTAACATTTTTTTAGTAGTCATAAATACAGTTTCTTTTCCTGTAAGTCTATCAATAGTAGTTCTAACTCTAGCATATCCCTTATTAGCTAAAAGTCTACCATCTTCAAAATCATATATTTCATTAACTTGGTCTTCAGATTTAACTTTAATTGCACCTAAAGATTTCATTTTATTTCTAATATCATCAACATCAATATCCATTACTCTAGTTTCTAATTCTTTCATTAAATAGTACTCCTCTCAATTTTAAAATAATAATAGTTCTATTATACAATAAATAAGTTATATTAAAAATAATCAAGTGAAGAGCCCTTTATTAAATAGGAATAAATTTAGAATATAAATAGGATGAAATATATATGTATGATAATAAGTTAGATTAAATAAAGTATTGAGTGATTTTTATAGAGAAGATTGCTTAATAAATTTGAAATAATAAATATATAGTATAGATAGATTAAAGGAGTTAATGCTTGTGATTAAGTGTAAACTCCTTTTTTGATGTAAAAATATACAAGTTAAATATTGACAAAAATAGCAATTGGTTATATAGTTAGTTATATAAGTAATTAACTAATTAACCAACTAATAAAAAGGAGGTTGGATATATAATATGATTATAGAATTTAACAACGATATTCCTATTTACATTCAAGTAGCGCAAGCAATAGAAGATAGTATTATAAAAGGAATATTCAAAGAGGATGAAATGATACCATCAACTACAGAGATATCAGTGAAATATAAAATAAATCCTGCTACAGTAGGGAAGGGATTTAATATTTTAGTTGATGAAGGAGTTATATATAAAAAAAGAGGTGTTGGGATGTTTGTTTCAAAGGGAAGTAAAGAATTGTTAATGAACAAAAGGAAAGAAAGCTTTTTTAATGATTATATAGTTACACTTTTAGATGAGGCAAAGAAGTTAAATATATCAATAGAAGATATTATAAAGATGATTAATAAAGAGGGGTAAAGATATGTCTATAATAGAGATTAAAAAGGTCAGTAAGAGTTATAACAAAAAGCAAGTCTTAAATAATATAAATATAACATTTGAAGAAAATAAAATTTATGGGCTATTAGGAAGAAATGGAGCTGGAAAGACTACCTTATTAAATTTAATTACAGATAGAGCAGTAGTAGATTCAGGTGAAATAACTATTGATGGCGAAAATGTTTATGAGAATGATAACGCTTTAGAAAAGATATATTTTATGACGGAAAGAACTTTATATCCGGAAGATTATAAAGTAAAAGAAATATTTAAATGGACTAAAGAATTTTATAATAATTTTGATAGTGAATATGCTTTAGAATTAGCAAAGAAATTTAATTTAAATATAAATACTAAGATAAAAAATCTTTCTACAGGATATAACTCCATATGTAAAATAATAACTACACTTGCTTCAAATGCAAATGTTTTAATATTTGATGAGCCAGTACTTGGACTTGATGCAAATCATAGAGAGTTGTTTTATAAAGTGTTAATGGAAAATTATATTAAAAGTCCTAAAACTATAATTTTATCTACTCATATTATTGAAGAAGTCTCAAACTTAATAGAAAAGGTAATTATTTTGAATAATAGCAAAGTTATAAGTAGTGATGAAGCAGAAGAGTTATTAAAAAAGGCATATACAGTTTCAGGTTTAACTGAAAATATTGATAAATTTGTAGAAGCAAAAAATATAGTAAATGTTGAAGAAATAACATCATTTAAATCTGCAACTATAATAGGTAATTTAACTAAAGAAGATAAAAAGTTAGCAGAAGATTTGGGGTTGAAGTTTTCAAAGGTTGAATTGCAAAAGTTATTTATATATTTAACTGAAAAGGAGGAAGTTTAATATGAAAAGTTTAAGAATTGCAAAAATGAATATCCAATCGGTTATGAAATCAGTAATGGTATACTATTTGATTTTTATTGCTATAGTTATGGCTTTATGTATAGGTAATTATGTTGGTGGATTAAAAAGTACAATGTCAGGTATAGAATTTGCAACTGTAATTTTCTTATTTGTTTGTGGATTAAACTCCTTTAAATCAAATTTCTATTTTGCTAAAAGTAATGGTATATCTAGAAGGACATTTATTAAGGGGTTATTAATATCAAGTATTCCATTGGCTTTAATTATGTCAATCATAGATATTATTATAAATAGAGCAAATAATATTTTTATTAGAAATCCTACTTTATATGATATGGCTTATGGGAACCTAGTGGATGGGATGAATAATGTTTTTAATGGAATGTGGGTACAAAGTAATAGTTTTACCACAATTTTAAATACAATATTATTTCAATTTTCATTTTATCTTGTAGCTTATATAGTTGGAATAGTTATTAATATGATTTATTATAGATCTAACAAATATGTAAAAGTTATTGTATCAGTTATTCCAGTGGTATTTATAATATTTAGTGGGAATTTTTCGATAAGAAATCCAGGGTTAACAATGAAAATAAATAAGTTTCTTGATTATATATTTGGATTTAATCCGGTAAATGTGTTTGCTTGTATACTAACATTTTTAATATTAGTAGTAGTTTTATCAGGTATTGCATTTTTATTAATTAGGAAAGCAGTAATTAAAGAAAGATAAATAATAAATTAAGGAGTATCTATATTAAGTTTAGATACTCCTTTTAATATTAACTATTATATATTTCTTTATTTAAGCAACCTTCAGAATTAGCTACAACTACTGCAGTTGCAGAATCTCCAATTACATTTAAACAAGTAATTAGCATATCTATGGGTCTATTTATAGCAATAATTAATGAATAAGCTATAAGTGTAGCTTCATTATTAAATCCCATACCTGTTAATACTGTAAAAAGTATTATTGATGATGAACCAGGTGCAGAAGGTGTACCTATAGAAGCTATTAATGCTAAAACTGCTATTAATATTACATTTTGAATAGTAAGGCTATATCCAGAACTAGCCGCAATGAAGATAGCGGCTATAACTTGCATGATTGCAGTACCGTTCATGTTGATAGTCATGCCTAAAGGAAGTACAAAAGAAGCAATATCTTTATTAACTCCAAGTTCTTCAACTGTTGTTTTTTCATTTAATGATAATGCAGCAGAAGAAGCAGCGGCTGAAAAACCTAAAAGAGCAACTTTAGCAATCTTTTTCATGAATATAATAGGATTTAATTTAGTGTTTAAATAAACAAATACTGGATAAGCAATAACTAAGAATATTATTGATGCAATGGTAACAGTAAGCATATAGGCTAATGCTGGCTTTAAACGGTCTAAACCATATACTGCAAAAGTTCTAGTAATTAATACAAAAACAGCAAATGGACTAAACTTAGTTATAATAAATCCTAAAAATACACTAATTATATTATTTATATCGATAAGTAAATTCTTTAAAATTAATATCTTTTCACCTAGAGCATTAATACATAAACCAACAACCACAGCTAAAAATACTATAGATAATACCATTGAATTATTACTCATAACATTAGCTATGTTATTTGGAACTGCATTAAGTACTACAAGTAGAGGATTGCTACCAGTAGATGTAGTTACAGATGTAGTAGCGCTACTAGAAAGATTAACATTAAAAAATCCAAGTTTGTAAGCTGAAAATCCGAATACACAGGCAGTCGCTAATGCAAATACAGAAGTTATTAAAAAACCTAACAATGTTTTTGATGATATTCTTCCAAGTTTTTTAGTATCACTAATATGACACATAGCAAGAGCTATTGATGAAAATACCATTGGAATTATTATTAATTGAAGGCAGTTAATAAACAATTGGCCCAGTATGTAGAAAATACCTAAAGAATTCCTTCCTTCTTCAGTTGTTATATCTTGAAACAGAATATTATTAATACTATTCCAGATTAATCCTTTATCATTAGCAAGCAAGTATTCTCTTAATAAAATGAAAGCAGTACCAACAATTAAAGCTAGTACAAGAGATATTGCCATTCTTATAGCTAGCGCAGTAGATTTGTTTTTTCCTTTTGTAAAATTAAATTTCATAAAATTATCTCCCAATAATTAATATAAGTTGGTTAATAGAATAACTTTGTAAAGGTTATCTATAGGTAGATTTAAAATTAAGTGTTTAATATTATATTAATGGAATATAATTATTTAACGTTATGATAAATAATATATTAGATAAAATAATATGTCAATAATTTAACTATTAGATATAAAAGGAAGTTATAAGAATTTAAAAGGTAATTATAAAAATATAAAATTAAATATATAGATAAAAACTATAATATCGATAGAAAATATCTATAAAAAGAATTACTTATTAAATAAAAAAGTGATAAAATATTTATATAATTATAAATTATAAGGGGGCATACAAAATGAAATTTAATAAGGTAAATATGGGGCAATATAATATGATGAAAGTTAAAGAAGTACTTAAATGTAGCATTTGTAATGAGGATACTAACTATGTAGATTATTGGAATGGAAATAAATTTTGTTCTACAGAATGCCAAGAAAAGTATTATAAATGGATGAAGACAAATAAAGGATCAATAGCATAGTATATTTAATGTGGTGAATTATTTATAATTCATCATTATTTTTATGCATTTATAAACTGTAGTTATGTAAAATAATTAATATATAGCTTATATCTATAGATAATGTTGTTAAAATCAATTGGATTAGTATGGAGTGCTGGAATATAATAAAAGAGAATTAAGTGTTAAATATTTAACGTTCATTATTTTTATAAAAAATATTAAGACGGATTAAATGGATTAATAATAGCTTAAGATAAAATAAGCTATTTACTATAAAGGAGAGAATACAATGGAAAGACGTATTTCAGGTTATACTACATTAATAGGATTATTAGCAACACCAATTAAGCATACAAGTTCACCAAAGATGCATAATGAAGCATTTAGATATTTAGGTTTAGATTATGCTTATCTTGCATTTGAAGTTGGAAATGATGGATTAGAAGATGCAGTAAAGGGATTAAGAGCAATGCAAGCTAGAGGTTGCAATGTATCAATGCCAAACAAAACTGTTATTCATAAATACTTAGATAAATTAACTCCAGCTGCAGAACTTGCAGGAGCAGTAAATACAGTTATAAATGATAACGGTGTTTTAACTGGACATATAACTGATGGTGTTGGTTATATGAGATCATTAAGCGATGCTGGATTTGATGTTATCGGTAAGAAGATGACTATAGTTGGAGCTGGTGGAGCAGCTACAGCAATTTGTATCCAAGCAGCTTTAGATGGAGTAGCTGAACTTTCAATATTCAACCAAGATGATGAATTCTTTGCAAGAGCAGAAGAAACAGTTAAGAAGATAAATGAAAAAACTAACTGTAAAGCTAAATTATTCAGATTAGAAGATAAAGAAGCTTTAAGAGCAGAAATAGCTACTTCAGCAATATTCACAAATGGTACTGGAATGGGTATGAAACCATACGTTGGTCAAACTTACATAGAAAAAGATATGTTAAGACCAGATCTTATAGTAAGTGACGTTGTATATCAACCAGCTAAAACTAGATTATTAGAATTAGCAGAAGAAGTTGGATGCCCAACTATAAATGGATTAGGAATGATGTTATTCCAAGGTGCAGAAGCATTCAAATGCTGGACAGGACAAGAAATGCCAATAGAACACATGAAAGAATTCTTATTCGTAGATAAGTAAGCTTCCAAATTTTAATTTGGCAAAGCGAACTTGACTGAAACTCCAAATTTTAATTTGGTTAGTTGAAGTTACACACAGTGTACACCTACGACGAATAGGAGTAGGTGTTTCATTAAAAAAATAATATGAAATAAAATAGAGTAGTGCATAAGTGCATCTAGGAGGAAATAAATATGAAATTCATGGTAATAAACGGACCAAACATAAACATGATAGGTGTTAGAGAAAAAGGAATATACGGATCAAAGAGCTTTACTGAAATATGTGATTATATAAAAGAAGAAGGAGAAAAGAGAGGACACGAAGTAACTCTTCTTCAAAGCAACTGCGAAGGAACTATGATAGATTTCTTACAAAGAGCATACTTTGAAAAATTTGATGGTGTTGTTATAAACCCAGGAGCTTATACTCACTATAGCATAGCTTTACATGATGCAATAAAAGGAAATACAGGAATCCCAACAGTAGAAGTTCATATTTCAAATGTACATGCTAGAGAAGAATTCAGAAAAGAATCTAAAACAGCTCCAGCTTGCATCGGTCAAATGTGTGGATTTGGTGAAAAAGGTTATGTTTTAGCTATGGAAGCTTTAGAAGACTATATCACTAGAAATAAATAAGATTTGAATAAATAACGGCTGTTGCAATATGCACAGCCTTTTTTAATTTGATTAAAATCAATAGATAATATCTATTAAAAAAGCTTAAAATATTCATTAGATTTATAGTTTTAATAGAGTTATACTTATGTAAGAGATAATAGGAAAACAAAAGTTAAAACTTTATCAATATATAATTTATAGGAGAATGTAGGATGAATAAGTACCAAAACATATTTACACCATTAACAATTAAAAATATGACTATTAGAAATAGAGTTGCTATGCCTCCAATGGGAACAAACTACGGTGGAGCTATGGGAGATTTCACTGAAGAGCATGTTCAATATTATGAAAAGAGAGCTAAAGGTGGAACTGGATTAATAATTGTAGAAAATGCATGTGTTGATTTCCCTATGGGTTCAAATGGAACAACTCAAATTAGATTAGATCATGATAGATATATGCCAAATCTATTTAGATTAACTGAAAGATTACATAGACATGGTGCTTGCGTTGCTATTCAAATAAATCACTCTGGAGCATCAGCTGTACCAGGAAGAATAGAAGGAAATACACCAGTATCTTCTTCAAATGTACCTTCAAAAACTGGTGGAGCAATTCCAAGACCATTAACAGTTGAAGAAATATATGCAATTGCTGATAAGTATGCAGATGCTGCAAGAAGAGCTCAAATGGCTGGATTTGATGCAGTTGAAATTCACGGAGGACACTCTTACTTACTATGCCAATTCTTATCACCTTTATACAATAAGAGAACTGATGAATTTGGTGGAAGTTTAGAAAATAGAGTAAGATTCCCTAAATTAGTATTAGAAAAAGTTAGAGCTGCAGTAGGACCAATGTTCCCAATAAGCTTTAGATTTAGTGCAGATGAATTCATGGAAGGTGGAAACACATTAGAAGATACATTAGAAATGATGGAATACCTTATTGATGAAATTGATATATTAAATGTATCAGCTGCAGTTAATGATACACTTCAATATCAAATAGATGCTAACTATTTAAAAGATGGATGGCGTTCATACATGGCAAAAGCTTTCAAAGAAAAGTTTAATAAGCCAGTTATAACTTCAGGAAACATAAGAAATCCAGAAGTTGCTGAAAAGATATTAGCGGAAGGACATGCTGATTTATTAGCAATGGGGCGTGGACTTATAGCTGATCCAGAATGGGTTAACAAAGTTAGAAGTGGAAGAGAAGATGAATTAAGAAAATGTATATCTTGTAACATTGGATGTGCTGGTCATAGAATCGGAATAAACAGACCAGTAAGATGTACAATAAATCCAGAAGTTATTTTAGGCGAAGAAGCTCATACTTCTATGAAAGTAAACAAGCCAGTTAACGTTGTTGTTATTGGTGGAGGAACTGCAGGGTTAGAAGCTGCTTGTACAGCTGCTGAAGTTGGATGTACAACATTCTTATTTGAAGCTAAACCTTACTTAGGTGGATTAGCTAGAGAAATAGCTAAATTACCAGCTAAAGATAGAATTAATGATTTCCCAAATTACTTAATTAACAGAGCTAAGAAGTTAAGAAATCTTTATATATTTACAAATACTACTGCTACAATGGAAGCAATAGAAAACTTAAAGCCTGATGTAGTTGTTAATGCTACAGGATCAACTCCATTATTACCTCCAATTACAGGATTACATGATAGAGTTGATAAAGAAGATTCAAAAGTATTATCAATCTTTGGATTAATAAATAATATTGAAAAGTTCAATGAAATGGACTTAGAAGGAAAGAAAATAGGAGTTATCGGTGGAGGAGCTGTTGGACTAGATGTAGTTGAATACTTTGCTCATAAAGGTGCTCACGTTACTATAGTTGAAAGAATGCCAGCTGTAGGAAATGGAATGGATATAATAACTAAGCTTGACTTTATGACTATGCTTAAGAAGAAGGAAGTAGATGTAAGAGTTGAAACTTCATTATTAGAAATTAAAGATAGCAGCTTTATAGTTAATAAAGATGGAGCAGATGAAGAAATAAGCTTTGATTATGGATTTGTATGTTTAGGAATGAGAGCATACTCACCATTAATGGCCTCATTACAAGAAAACTTTGCTGGAACTAATGTTGAAGTTGTTAACATTGGTGATAGTGTTAGAGCTAGAAGAATTATTGAAGGTGTTGAAGAAGGTAGACATATTACTAATACACTTAAGAGAATTGGAGCTCTTTAATAGAGAATAAGTATAACCCAGTTGATGAATCAGCTGGGTTATTTTTATGCCAGAAATATCAGTTGAGATAAAATAAGTATTTAATCCAAAATTATAATGGTTATTTATGGGATATTGATGGTGTTTATAAATTATGATATTATTTTAGTGTTCATCGGAGGGTATATATACGATTGTTATATGCTGGATAAGATGGTTGGATAAGACCAACTATCTTATCTAGCATTTTTGATTTTCAGGAGGATTTTTATTTATGGAAGAAAAATAAAATAGTTAATCTTTAATTCTTCTTATATTTTAGATTAATTTACTAAAAATATTATATAAGCAAAGTAAATAATAAAGATAAACTTTATAGTTTTATAGCCTTAGCCATTAATTAAAAATGGTTAAGGCTAATTATTACATATATGTTGATATACACTTATTTAATATCTAAAAATTCTTCAAGAGCTCGTATATTAATTTTTTTACCTATGACTACAAGTAAGTCATCTTTTCTTAATATACAGCTAGGATCAATTTCTATTATTGTATTTCTATCTCTTTCTAAAGCTATAATATTTAAATTGAAATTATCACGTATTTTAGAATTTGATATTGTTTTTCCATCTAATCTATCAGTTATTTTAATTTTTTCTATATGAATATCATTATTTAATTCAATGAACTCTAAAGCCTCTTCATTTAATAGTCTATTTGCAATTCTAACAGCCATATCACTTTCAGGATATACAACTTGTGCACCTATTTTTTCCAAAACACAGCCTTGTTCATAAGTTATTGCTTTAGAAATTACCCTAGGTACCCCTAGGTTAATAACATTTAATGTAGTTAAGATATTTACATCTATTTTTTCACCTATGCATACAAATACTGTTTCACAATTTTGAATTCCAGTTTCTTGTAAAGTTTCTTTGTCTAAGTTATTAACTACAAATGCGTTATCTGTAAATCCTCTAATATTCTTTATTTTATTTTCATCACAATCTAATACTATAACATCTTTTCCTGATTCTATTAATGTTTTTGCTAAGGAAAATCCAAATCTTCCTATTCCTATTATTCCAAACTCTACTACTGATTTATAATTAAACATAAACATTTCTCCTATCCTATTATAACTGTTTCTTCTGAGTAACATGCATCTGATGGCTTTTTAAAGCTCCAAATAGTGGCTATTGTCATAGGTCCTAATCTTCCAATGTTAAAAATTTATAACAAAAATTTAACAATATTTTAACGGCATTAATATTATTTTTAAGTAGTATTCTTTTTTAATCTAATTTTAATCTTTCTTATATTTTAGATTAATTTACTAAAAGTATTATATAACCATGGTAAACAACAAAAATAAATTTATCTGAAGTTTAGAATTCAGTTTATGGAGGTTATATAAATGGAAAGAAATGAAATGATTAAAAAATTAATGGAGAAAGCTTATGTAACTAATGAAGAGGCACAAGAAGTATTAGAAAAATGTAATTGGGATCTTTTAGATGCAATAATTTACTTAGAGAGAAATGGAAAAGTAGAAAATAATGAAACTACTACTATTATTGAAGTAAAAGAAGAGGAGCAAAAGAAAGAAGATTACAGTAAAAAAAAGGACGAAAGCTATGGTGGAATTGGAGAAGTTATTGGAAGAATATTTAAATGTTTAGGAAAGATTATTTCTAAAGGAAATAAGAATTATTTTGAAATTAAAAAGGATAATGAAAAACCAATAAGAATATCTTTAACAATCTCAATAATTTTATTAATACTATTTATGCCACCAACTGTAGTATTATTAATAATAGGTTTATTCTGTGGGTATAAGTATTCAGTTGGAGGACCTAATATGAATTGTGATGGAGTAAATGATGTTTTTGAAAAGGTATCAGAATCAGCGGATACTATAAAAAAAGATTTTAAAAAAGGATATGAAGAAAATTAATATAGCATAAAAGGAGTCTTGAATTATTTTCAGGATTCTTTTTATTTTTATGGGTTATTTAGAAATATTTTGTATAATGGTATAATTTAATAAATAGGGATAGAATTTAAATAATGTGTTAATAAATAAAAGCTGGAGGAACATTTGTGGATAAGCTTAATATTGTAGAAAAGTTAAGAGAAAAAACAGGGATAACTTATGAAGAAGCAAAATGTGTATTAGAAATAAATAATTGGGATATACTTGATTCAATTTTGTATTTGGAAGAGCAAGGAAAGGTAAAGAGACCTTCTGTTAGTATATTTTATACTAATGAATATAATGAAAACTATGAAGACGAAGATCAACAATTTAATTTTCAGGAAGTTAAAAAAGATAACAATTATAAATCGAATAATAACTTTGAAGGAATTTTTGAAGCTATATGTAAGGTTATAGATACATGCAATAATATTTTTATAGAAATAAGGGGTAAAAATAATTTCTTTTTAAAGCTGCCTCTTACAGTAGTTATTGTTCTTTTAATATTTGGATTTTGGATATTAATACCTCTTGTTGTCATTGGATTATTTTTAGATATAAAATTTTCAGTAGAATCTAAAAAGGTTAATACTGATAAGACTAATGATATTTTAAGCAAAATATCAAAAGAGGTACAAAATATTAAATCAAAAATAAAGTCTGGAGGTAAATAATGATTAAAGTTTTAGTTGTTGAAGATGAAGAAAAAATTGCGAGATTTATAGAACTAGAATTAATTCATGAAGGGTATAAAGTAATAAAAGTTAATAATGGGAGAGAAGGGCTTGAAATTGCTGAAAAGGGTGAAGTAGATTTAGTCCTTCTAGATGTTATGCTTCCAGAGCTTAATGGACTTGAGGTATTAAGGAGACTTAGAAAAACATCAGATATTCCAGTAATAATGTTAACAGCAAGGGATGCTGTTATGGATAAGGTGTCAGGGCTTGACGCTGGTGCAGATGATTATATAACAAAGCCTTTTGCAATTGAAGAGTTACTTGCAAGAATAAGAACAGCACTTAAAAAGAGAATAGTTACAGTAAAAAAGGATGAAGATGTAATAAAATGTGGATTATTAAGCTTAGATAAAATGAAGCACAAAGTAATGTATGATAATAATGAAATTGAATTAACTAATAGAGAGTTTACCTTACTACAAATATTAATGGAAAATAAAAATATAGTATTAACTAGAGATGTACTTATTGAAAAGGCATGTGGCTATGATTATATTGGAGAAACAAATGTAATAGATGTTTATATTAGATTTTTAAGAACTAAAATAGATGATGTTTTTAATACTAAAATAATAACTACAGTTCGTGGTGTAGGATACGTAATAAAAGATGAGTAAGAAGAGAAAAACAAAGAATGTTATATCTATTGCAATAAAGCTTAATGCAATACAAGTAAGAGATTTATTTTTTAAGTTCCTTATAATAGATACCATTATTCTTATAATTTTAATAGGATTATGGTGTATTGATGCTGAAAAAAACTTTTATGGAGAATTAGTAAATAATGCTCAAAGATCAATAAATTTTTATCCAATAGAAACGGCTACATATACGGTAATATGGGATAATGGAAAAACTATGGTTAAGGAAGCAAGTGATTTCTTATATAATATAAGAAAAATATTAATTATAATTGGAATAGTAGAATGTATATTTTTATTAGAAGAAATAATATTTGGTACAGCTAAGGTTAGAAGAATTTTAAAACCTCTTAGTGAAATAGCAGAAACAGCAGACAGACTTAGTGATATGGTATTTGATGAAGAAAAGTTTCATAGTTTAGAAGATGCTATATCAAAAATTAGTCCTACTTCTTCAGAAGAAAGAATTCATATTGGAGATAGTGAGTTTAAGGGGTTAGAGGATGCTATTAACAAATTATTAGATAGAATGAGAGATTCTTATAGGCAACAGGCGCGATTTGTTTCTGATGCTTCACATGAACTTAGAACTCCTATTTCAGTAATTCAAGGTTATGCAAATATGCTTGATAGATGGGGAAAAAGTGATGAAAGTGTATTAGATGAATCCATTGAAGCAATAAAGTCTGAAGCTGAAAATATGAAAAATTTAGTTGAGCAATTATTGTTTTTAGCAAGAGGTATTAACGGTAAAACTCAGCTAACTATAACAGAATTTTCTTTAAGTGATATGATTAAGAATGTTGTAGAAGAATCTAAAATGATAGATGATAAACATATATATAGTTATATTAAGTTAGAGGATGTTAATATTTATGGAGATAGTGGTCTTCTTAAGCAAACTGCTAGGATATTAGTTGAAAATGCAGCAAAATATACTGAAGAGGGAGAAGATATAATACTAAAAATAGGGAGAAATAATAAGGGAGAAGCTTATTTTTCTGTACAGGATAATGGAATTGGAATGGATGCTGAAGATGTGCCACATATATTTGAGCGTTTCTTTAGGGCTGATACTGCGAGGGTCAGAAAAAATGGTGGTACTGGGCTTGGATTATCTATAGCTAAATGGATCATTGATAATCATAATGGATATTTTAGTGTTTTGAGCAGAAAGGAAATAGGTACAAGAATTACAGTGTATCTACCACAAAACAAATAGAAAAATTTTAAAAATTAAGATAAAGAGAGAGTAGATATTATGGGGAAAATATATATATCACAACTTTTCCCAGAGGAGAGAGTTAATAAGATATTAAATAAGTATGATATTGGACTTGAAATAATTGAGTTTGGAATAGGATATACATTAGATAAAGATGACAATGGTATAGTAGAATATTACAAAAGAAATGGTGAGTTAATAAAAAATAGATCATTATCTATACATGGGCCTTTTTTAGATTTAAACACAGCAAGTTTTGATAATATGATTAAACAAGCTACATTAACACGATACAATCAAGCATATTCTGTTGCAAAAAGGTTAGGTGCAGATAGAATAGTTTTTCATTCATGCTATTATGATGATGTATATTTTAAAGATGTATATATAAATAATTCCTTAGAGTTTTGGAATGAATTTTTAATTGATAAGGATGAAAGCATAAATATACATATTGAAAATATGTATGATAAAGATTTATTAGTTTTAAAGGAGCTTGTTGATAAAATTAATAGCAATATTATTTCTATTTGTTTAGATATAGGTCATGCAAATTGTTACTCTAATCAATCATTAGAAGAAATAATTAAATTATTAGGTAGTAGAATAGGACATTTACATTTAAATAATAATGATGGTAAAAAAGATAGTCATCGTGGATTTAATAGTGGAAATATTGAGGTTATAGAGACATTAGAATTGATAGATAAATATTGTAATAATCCATCAATGACAATTGAAGTAAGTGACTTTAAGGAAGCAGAAGAATCAATCTCAATTATAATGAAAAGAAATAATAAGTAAATATTAAGTATATATGAAGTATATATAAAGGTTAAATCAAATAATAAAGGTTAACTTTTTAATTTTCTTGCCAAATAAATAGTAAAAATTAAATAGGGGATTAATGGAAATAATAAATATAAAATAGAACTAGTTCGATGTTAAGCTAGTTCTATTTTTTTAAGAAAAATATTAAAAAATTGATAATTCGAAGGAAAAGTGTACAATATTATTGAAAAAATGTTAGTTTTTATATAATATAATTGGTAATATTTTAATATGTGATAGATATAAATTGGGTAGGAGATTAATGAGATTAAAAGCAGTAATAAATGTAGTAATTATATGTGTTTTAATTAATATTTTTAGTTTTAAAAGCACATCTGCAGATATATTAGGAAGAGAAAGACAGTTTGATAAATTATCTGTTACTGAAGGACTTTCTAATGATTATATAACAACAATTTTTCAAGATAGTAAAGGGTATATGTGGATAGGTACACAAGATGGGCTAAATAGATACGATGGTGAAGTAGTAAAGACATATAATGCAGATATTAATAGCTCAAATTCTTTAAGTTCAACATATATAAATGTTATAGTAGAAGATGATTTCGGAAATATATGGATCGGAACCGATAACGGTTTGGATATTATAATAAATAATATTTATGATGTAGTACGGGTTAAGGAATATAAGAATATTAAGTATAATTTAGGAGAAGTAGAAATTACAGCAATATTAAATACTAGTTACGAAGAAAATATTATGTTAGTTGGTACTTCAAATGGATTAATAAAATTAAATATTGAGACTTGGGAAGCTGAAGAATTTTATAATGATGAGGGAGATGATAACTCATTGACCAATTCGTATATAACATGTTTAGAAGAGGACTTATATAATTGTATATGGGTTGGTACAAAAAATGGAATAAATATAATAGATAAAGATTTTAAAATTGCATATAGTCAAACTAAAATATATGAAAATAAATTATTTATTTATGATATTGGGAGTAATAGTTTAGGGGAAATGTGGATTTCTACAAAAGAAGGAATTATTATATATCACATTAATAATGTTGAATCAATGCAAATTGTTATTTTACCAAATGATGGTGTAAAATTATATAGCTTTGATGAAGATAAGATAGAGAGTATTTTGGAAAATCAATATATAGATATATATAATAATAGTTTTATTATGAGTGATAGTAAAGATAATATGTGGATATCTAGTAGCGATGGAATCAAAGTGTATTTTAGAGATATTATGGAGATGGTAGAATTTAAGAAAGATATAAAAATACAGAATGATCTTTCTAGTAATGTTATAACATGCTTTTATGAAGATATTAATGGTGTAATATGGATAGGTACTGATAGAGGGGTAAATATATTAACAGGGAATAAACAATTTAACCATACAATAAGAAATGATCAAGGCGGTGGGCTGTTATATGATAAAGATATAATGTCTATTTTACAACATGGTGAACAAATATGGGTAGCTACAAAATTTAATGGAATATACATATATAATAAAGCTGGAGATTTAATAACCCACTTAGAAAAAAGTGATAGTGAGATTAATTTAAATGATAATTATATAAAAAATATGTTTAGTATAAATAATCAATTTATTATTATTACTACTAATAAAGAGTTACTAGCAATTGATACAAAAAATTATTCATATACACGTGATACATATGAGCAGGATTATTTTTATGAAGTGAATTATTTATATAATGATGGAGAAAAAATATGGACAGCTACTGAAAAGGACTTTTACGCTTATGATATTAATTCAGAAGAAAAAATATATTATAGCAATGAATTAAGGGAAGCTAATATAAATCCAGGTAATATAAAATATATTATAGCAGATAATAAGGACAATGATATTATTTGGCTAAGTGGTAGTGATACTGGGGTAATTAAATATAGTAAAGAAAATGGTATTATTAAACAATATATTAATGACTCATCAGATAAAAAATCATTAATTAGTAATAATATAAATTGTATGACTTTTGATGAGTTGGGGAATTTATGGATAGGAACTAATATGGGATTAAGTAAATTGGATGTAGTGTTAGAGAAATTTACTTCATATACAACGGCCGAAGGATTAATTAATAATTTCATAAATTCAATATTACCTGATAAAGATAATAATATTTGGATAAGTAGTAATAAAGGATTGAGCAAATTAAATTTAGCAACAAAAGATATAATAAATTTTACTGAGATGGATGGGATATATGGGAGTAAATTTAATTTAAGATCTAGTATCATATGTAGAGATGGAACTATGATGTTTGGAAGTACAAAAGGGATTACTTACTTTAAACCAGAAGAAATAGTTGAGCCGGAAAAAACTAATGATAAAGTAGTTATTGGAGATATTTTAATAGGAAAACGAAAGGAAGTTTATGATGAGAATGAACTAATTTTAGAGTATGATGATAAAGATTTATTCATTGATTATTTCTTACCTGATTACAGTAATTTAGATAATATAACTTATGAATATATGATTGAAGGAATTGATTCAGATTGGATATATGTAGATTCTAGTAGTGACTTATCTATAAAATTTTTAGAGCCAGGTAAATATATTTTAAAAATACGAGCTAGAGATGGACATGGTAATTTAACTGAAGAAACAATTATGAATATGAGGGTTAAAAATCCTATATGGAAAACACCTATAGCTTATTTAGTATATATATTTACAGTAGGGGTAGTAGTTTTATATATCTTTACTTATGTTAAGATATTAAGAAAATTAGTAAATCAAAAGACAATGAAATTAAATAATCAATTAGAAGAAAATAAAAGGTTAAGTGAAGAAATAATAAATAAAGAGAAATTTAAAAATAATTACTTTGTAAACTTATCACATGAGCTTAGAACACCTATAAATGTAATATCATCAACAGTTCAATTAATAAATACTTTTAATAAAGAAGGTTCTATCAATAAAGAAAAGTTAAGTAAATATATGCAGATTATAAGTAAAAATTGTGAGGGCTTATTAAAAATAATAGGTGATATTATAGATAGTTCAAAAATAGAAACTGGTCATTATAAAATTAATAAAGAAAATAATGATATAGTTTATATAGTGGAAGAAGCTGCACTTAATATGAGTAAATATATTGAGGAGAAAGGCTTAACTCTTATAATTGATCCAGATATGGAGGAAAAAGTAATATCTTGTGATGCTACTGAAATTGAAAGATGTGTGATTAATCTATTAGGTAACGCAGTGAAATTTACTCAAGAAGGTGGAGAAATATATGTATTTATTTCAGAGGTTAATCAATACATTGAAATCACTGTAGAGGATACAGGTATAGGAATATCAGAAGAGGATCAAGAGTTTATCTTTAAAAGATTTTCACAAGTGGATGGGGCTAATATTACAAAGGTAAGTAGTAGCGGTATTGGGCTTACACTTGTTAAGTATATAGTTGAGCTGCATGGAGGATATATTAGACTTGAAAGTGAAGTTAATAGCGGAAGTAGGTTTACTATAGGACTTCCTAGTGTATTGGAAGAGTAAGTTTTTATTAAATTTAGAAGTTAGAATTAACTAAGGTTCATGTTAGCTATAACTTTTTTCAGTAAGAAATATAAAGGGTTTTAGTATAGAGCAACTAAAAAAGATAACAATTATTATTAAAAATAAACTAATAAACTTATCATGTATTAGATATATGGTAAGTTTATTTTTATGGCTATAAAGTGATAGAAAATAAATTCAAATTCAAATAGTGAATTAAAGTTAAAAGGGGAGCAGTGGATTATGATTAATAAAAAAACTATCTTAGATGATAATGCATCAATTTATAAAAAGCATAGTGATAGGCCGAAAAAAGAATCATTAAAGAAAATGTCTAAAGAAGAAAAATGGCAATATTTCAAAGATTATTATTTAAAAAAAGTGATTGTTTCTATAGTAATTATTATTGGTATTGGCTATTTTTTGAATATAATGGTATTTAATAAAACTACAGATATTTTAGCAATAGGATTATTTGGTGGGATAGAAATTAATAATAAAGAGGAAGTTCAAGAAGAGTTAAGATCTGTATTAGAAATTACTAATGAGAAAGATGTTATATCAATTAAAAGCTTACAAGAAAATGAGAGAAGATTATTTGATTTAATGGGTGCTGATGCAATACAATTATTGATTATGAATGAAGATGACTTTAAATCATTAAGTGAAAAGGGAGCATTAACTGATTTCTCTACAATTTTAAATGAAGAAGAATATAATTCTTTAAATAATAAATTTGTAATGGCAAAAGTTACAGAGCTAGATGATAAGGGTAACATTGCAAGTATAAGTGACGAAGCACCTTATGGAATAAAGATTGATGATAAAGTATTATTAAATGGTGAGATTTATTCAGATGAAGATATATATATAGGAATACTTATTGATTCTAAGAATACTGAAAATGCTAAACAAGCATTATTATATATGATTGAAAAATAAAAAAAGTTCCTGATTAAATAAAATGGACCCTATATAGTAGACACTCAAAAAAAGAGTATCTATCTATATAGAGTCTTTTTTTGTACAATAAATTAATGAGGTGATCAAAGAGTGAG
>OCPT01000563.1_pt1 | contig 27299 bp, 20 predicted proteins | sample 1538741 | NCBI WGS metagenome assembly OCPT01 (sample SAMN04571723, study PRJEB22368) | human gut metagenome | biome: human gut; material: stool | host: Homo sapiens | place: Luxembourg | collected 2012-12-06 | reverse complement strand
TATAGGAGATTCGATCACCGCGCACAAGAGAGCGTGAATAATGGATCGGTGTGCCGTCAACTGCAAAACACGTTTTTTGTAAAAGAAAAAGAGGATCGCCAGCCTGACAATGAAGGATGGATGCCTGCTCAGCATTTGCAATGCGGACAGCAATCTCACATACAGATTCACCGCGAGATACGTTATAGTAGTTAGTGAGCAGTTCATAGAAAGAAATATCACCTGTTATGCGGTCAAGAAAATCTGGATAAGTTAAAGAAGAAATATAAATTTCATCTAAGGCAAGCGGTGAATCATCCTCAAAAATTAGACGCTGCACGTAACAAACTGGTTCATTAGGCTGAAGAGAAAGCGTTTCACATAAAAAATCATCAGAAGGCTGTAGCTCTTTTTTTAATAGAAGATGATGTGATTTATGTCCGATTGCAGACAAATAATTTGTAAAGCCAGACTGTTCCTTTAGATCAATGCTTCTTGAAGGGGTGGAAACAAACGTACCTTTTCCACGATGCTTTTCAAGGATATGCTGATCTGTTAGCTGTTGGATGGCCTTGCGGACAGTAATGCGGCTTACCTGATACTGTTCACACAATTTTTCTTCACTGGGAAGACGATCCCCTGGAAGATATTTTTTTTCTCTCAAAGCCTGACGTATCTCAGCTTCAAGCTGTATATAAAGTGGTTTAAGACTATTTGTGTCTAACATAAAAACCCCCTGATATTTATTATTAAGATAAAGACGTTATAAGATGTTATATTACATGTATCAAAATTGAGTATATTAAAAAAAGAGAGAAAAGTCAAGGTTGGTGCACTTAAAATCATGGCTCTGAAAAGGTATAAAAAAATTTATTACTTTAATGTGCTAATTGAAAAAAACTACTTGACAAATGGGTAAAATAGATATAATATAATACAAAACGTTATATAACGTTATAATACAAATGGCTACCGTGTTATATGAAGCCAGAATACAAATATGGAGGGTTACACATGAAAGCAGAACATCTTTCCCAGATCCAGGCTGCAGTAGCAGCTGTTAAAGAGAGAAAAACAATCCGCAGATTTTATTTCGTTGCATGCGGAGGCTCTCAGGCATCCATGATGCCAATTCAGTACATGTTTGACCGCGAGACCAGCATTCCGTCCGCTATTTACACTTCTAACGAGTTCGTAAAGGCAACACCGAAGGTGCTGGACGATACCTGCGTTGTATTAACTATTTCCCATTCCGGAAATACACCAGAGACTGTCAGAGCAGCAGAGCTTGCAAAGGAGAAGGGAGCAGTTTCCATTTCTCTGACCAACCTTGTTGATTCTCCGCTGTGGAAGGCTTGTGAGTATCCGATCCATTATGAGCATGGTCCAGAGGCAGATCCAAATGATCTTAGCAAAGTAATTCTGTACACACTGGCATTTGATATGCTGAATGTAGTTGAGCCGTCTGAGAAGTGGGTAAAGGGCGCTGAGTCCTTAAATAATCTTGCAGAGGTAACAGAGCGCATCAAGGCAAAGTATGCAGATTTTGGTTCACAGTGGGGTAAGGATTACAAGCGTGAGACTGTAATTTACACAATGGGAAGCGGAGCAAACTATGGCGAGATGTATTCTCTTGCAATCTGCCTGTTTATGGAAATGCAGTGGATTCATTCTAATTGCATCCATTCAGGAGAGTATTTCCATGGACCATTTGAGGTAACAGACTTTGATGTACCGTTTGTACTTGTTAAGGGTATTGGAGCAACTAGAGAATTGGATGAAAGAGCTTACAATTTCTGCAGCAAGTTTTCACAGAAGCTGGCAGTAATTGATGAAGCAGAGTTTGATTTAACTGGAATTGAGCCAGGTGTACAGGAGTATGTAGCACCGCTGTTAGCTGGCACAGTTGTACGTGAGATGATTGATTCTCTTGCACATGAAAGAGGACATGCTCTTTCAGTCCGCAGATATATGTGGCAGATGGAGTATTAATAAGTAAGGTCTCCTGCTTTTACTGCATGAAGCAGGAAAGCAGGAGACTGTTTTTATTATAGTTCACGCAGTTTTGCAAAAGAGCGTCTCGTGAACAGCAATATTTTTAACAGACAGGAGGACGCATAAATGAAGCTGATTGCAGTTGGTGATAATGTAACAGACTGTTATCTTGATGAAGGCATTTATTATCCGGGAGGAAATGCAGTTAATGTTGCAGTGGATTGTAAAAGAGACGGCGCCGAGAAGGTAAATTATATTGGCGTGTTTGGAAATGACGATAGAGCAGATTATATTAGAGCATGCATGGAAGAGGAAGGTGTAACATGCGAGCGCTCAAGAAAGGTATTTGCACCGACCTGCCAGCCGGGTGTAAAGATAAATGAGGAAGGCGACCGAATCTTTGTCGGAGGAATACGCGATACCTGCCAGCATTTGTTTTCAATCAGACTTCAAAGAGAGGATCTGGAAGTGATCAAGGAGTATGATATTTGTCATACGAGCTGCTATTCTAATTTGGAATATGAGCTTGAAACCTTAAGCCGCGTATGCAAGGTTTCATTTGACTTTTCAGATGAGCATGATGACGATTATATGAAGCGAGTTTGCCCATTTGTCACTTATGCATTTTTCTCTGGCTCCGATATGTCTGAGGAAGAAATCCATGCGCTTGCTAAAAAGGCAGCAGGATATGGAACAAAGATCATTGGCATCACACGTGGATCAAAAGGTTCTGTATTTTATGATGGAACAGAGTTTTACACACAGGGAATTTGCAAGGTAGATGTAGTAGATGCAATGGGTGCAGGCGATGCCTTTATCGCAGCATTTTTGCGTCACTATGCAGACAATAAAGATATGAAGGAAGCGCTTAGCTATGCAGCAGAGCGCGCAGCGTATGCATGTACCTACGCGGGTGGATTTGGTCATCCGCACAAAGCATGAGAAGGAGGAAGACTATGAACAGACGAGTAATGGCAGTAACAGCAGCGGCAGTAATGAGTATGTCCGGTTTTGCAGTACCGGCAATGGCAGATGAGGAAGAAGCTGTTTCCATTCAGATTAGTGCTCCTATAACGTCAATGGATCCATTGATTGGCGGAGATTCAACTAATGTTGCAGTAATCTCCAATACAATGGAAGGATTGTTCGTGGTAGACGCAGATGGACAGATTCAGAATGGTCTGTGTGATTCCTATGAGGTATCTGATGATCAGAAGACATATACTTTCCATATTCGTGACAATGCAAAGTGGAGTGATGGTACACCAGTAACAGCACAGGATTTTGAGTATGCTTGGAAGAGAAATGCGACTGCTCAGGGTGATTACAGCACATTTACATATCAGATCGAGATGGCTGCTATTAAAAACTATGAAGCAGTTACATCAGGTGAGGCAGATGCTGATGAGCTCGGAGTTACTGCAGTTGATGATAATACATTACAGGTCGAACTGGAATATCCAGTCCCATTTTTCTTAAATCTTTTGACCTTCTCTCCTTGGGCACCTGTAAAAGAAAGCAAGTTAACTGAAGAGGGCGACCAGTTTGGTGTAGATAAGGACAGTGTTTTATATTGTGGTGCTTATACACTTGATCAGTGGGACGTTGGTGGAAATACTATTGTACTTAAGAAGAATCCTGATTACTGGGATGCAGAAAATGTAGATGTAGATGAGATTGATCTTGTTGTTATTAGTGATACGCAGCAGGCTGTTATGGCTTACCAGAATGGAGATGTTGATAATGTGACATTGACAGGTGATATGGTCGGCATGTATCAGGATGATCCGGAATTTTCAAATGTGTTAGGAGCCTTCAATTATTATCTGATGGTCAATACCACGAAGGATGGCTATGACAATAAGGATTTGCGTCAGGCAATTGCATATGCAATCGACAGAGAGAGCCTGTGTACAAATGTGTTAAATGACGGTTCTACTCCAGCTTATAACATGCTTATGAAGGGGCTGGTAAGCAACGCAGACGGCGAAGATTTTGCAGATGCAAGCGGTCAGTACTTCCAGTATGATACTGAAAAGGCAAAGGAGCTGTGGGCTAAGGCACAGGAAGAAACAGACTTAAGAGAGATCAATATCATTTATGATGAGGAGAAGGATTTTGCAGCCAATACAGCAGCCTTCATTCAGTCTCAGCTTGAGAGTACACTGGACGGTTTAACTGTGAACATCAGCAGCACACCAAAGAAAAACAGAATTAAGCTGGCACAGGATCATGATTATGATATCGAGCTGTGGGCTTGGGGTCCAGATTATGCAGATCCGACCGCAATCTTAGCAATGTTTGAATCTGATCATCCGTCAAACTATTCTCTGTGGTCAAGTGATGAGTTTGACAAGCTGTACAACGAAGCAAACACTACATTGGCAGGAGATGAGACTGCACGTTGGGATAACCTGATCAAGTGCAACGATATCTGCACCGAGAATGCAGGCTGCATTCCGCTGTTCCAGACTGGTTCTGCAACACTTACAAAGTCTAACGTAACTGGAATTACAGAGCATAATACTGGTGTTCCATGCTACTACAAGTTTGTAGAGAAGGATTGATATAAAATAAAAAAAGTGCAATCGTATCTGCACACAAAGAGGATGTGCCCGGGCGAAGCAGCTTTGGACATATCCTCTTTTTAAAAAGTTACTGTTTACAGACTTTGCAAACGGTAGCAAAAAGTCTTTGACAGGAGGAAAATCCGAATGAAAAAATTTGTATTAAAGCGAACCTGCATCGCATTGCTGACAGTCTTCCTGATCTTGCTGCTTTTGTTTCTGATGCTTGATTTTATGCCGGGTTCGCCGTTTAATAATGAAGAAAAAATGAGCGCAGAGCAGATCGCGGATCTGTATCACAAATATGGACTAGATCAGCCAATTATCAATAGATTTTTCTTGTATCTGAAAAATATGCTTCACGGTGATTTTGGTATTTCTTACAGCCTTCAGGTAAACATGAAGATCAGTGAAATGATTGGACCAAAGATTTTAGTTACAATTCGTCTTGGTCTTCAGGCAGCACTTGTAGGAACTGTGATTGGTGCACTGCTTGGAATCATCGCTGCGCTTCGTAAAAATACATGGGTCGATACCGTTACCACTATTATTTCAGTTCTTGGTGTCAGCCTTCCATCTTTTGTATTTGCGCTTTTACTTTCCTACTTCTTTGGATTTAAGTTTAAGCTGTTTCCGTTTATTTATAATACAAAAAATGAACTTCAGTCGTCGATTCTTCCTACTATTTCGCTTTCTATGTTTACTATTGCAAGTGTAGCGAGATATACAAGATCAGAAATGGTAGATATTTTAAATTCGGATTATTATCTTCTGTCAGATTCAAAGGGACTTCCGAAGGCAAAGCTGATATTTCATCATGCTATTCGAAATGCGATGATCAGTGTTATTACAGTATTGGCTCCATTGATTGTAAATTTAATGACGGGAAGTCTTGTAGTAGAGAAAGCATTTAGTATTCCGGGACTAGGAAGTCTTTATGTAAGTGCAATCCAGTCAAATGACTTTAATGTTGTGCTTGCGATCAGCTTTATTTACAGTTTAATGTTTATCTTCACTATGCTTCTGGTTGATATACTCTATTGTGTGATTGATCCTAGAATACGACTGGCGAAAGGAGAATGAGTATGAATCGATTTGAATTCAATACAGGAGACCACAAGGAGGAAGAAGAGAAGGTTCTTGTTGGTCGTTCCTATGGAAAAGAGGTTTTGTACCGCTTTCGTAAAAACAAGGGTGCATGGATCAGCTTTTTTATTATCATTCTTCTAATTGTGATTGCGCTTGCAGCACCGGCTGTCAGTTCGTACTCTTACAAAGAAGTGCATTCTGAATATAGCAATCTGCCGCCAAGGATTCCGGGACTGGAAAAGCTTGGAATTTTTGATGGTGTAAGCCATGGCCAGAACATGTATGAGGCAAAAAATTGTACTGATAAATATTTCTTTTTTGGAACAGATAATTTAGGAAGAGATATCTGGACAAGAGTATGGGAAGGTACCAGAATTTCTCTTCTCATTGCAGCACTGGCTGTTATCATTGATGTGTGCATTGGTGTGATTTATGGTCTTGTTTCTGGTTATTTTGGCGGAAAAGTAGATATGGTCATGCAGCGTATCACGGAGATCTTAAGCAGTCTTCCGACACTGGTTGTGGTAACGTTAATGCTTGTTGTTATGAAGCCGGGTCTTGGAAGTATTATAATTGCGCTTATGCTTACAGGATGGATTAACATGAGCCGTATTGTGCGCGCACAGGTGCTTAAATTAAAGGATCAGGAATTTGTGCTTGCCGCAAGAACGCTTGGCGTTAGCAATCGTGATATTTTGTTTAAGGAGATTTTGCCAAATTCGCTTGGTCAGATTATTATTACTTTTATGTTTTCCATACCAAATGCGATTTTCCTGGAGGCATTTTTAGCATTTGTCGGTCTTGGTGTTCCGGCGCCGATGGCCTCTCTTGGTTCTCTGATAAATGATGGATATAAATCAGCAATGACTTACCCTCATATGGTAGCAGCGCCTGTCATTGTCTTGGGTGTTTTAATGCTTGGCTTTAATTTATTTGCAGATGGACTCAGGGATGCTATTGATCCGCAGCTTAAACAGATGTAACAGGAGGTAAACGAGATGGAAAAAAGAGAACCGGTATTAAGTATGAGAGATCTGGCAGTTTCCTTTCAGGCTTCCTTTGGCAAGATTCGTGCAGTGCGTGGTGTGAATATGGATGTATATCCTGGAGAAACTGTTGCCATTGTAGGAGAATCTGGAAGTGGAAAATCTGTTTCTGTAAAGACAATTATGGGAATTACAGCGCCAAATGCGGTCATTGAAAGCGGAACAATTAAGTTTCGCTTTAAGGAAAATGGAAAGGAGCAGGTTGTTGATCTGCTGAAGCTTTCAAAAAAAGAAATGCAACATAGAATCAAGGGAAAGCGTATTGCAATGGTTTTTCAGGATCCTATGACTTCACTTGACCCGACGATGACAATTGGCAGGCAGCTGACAGAGGGCATGCGTTATCACCTTCATTTATCACAGGCAGATGCAGATAAGCGTGCAGAAGAGCTGCTTGAAATGGTAGGAATTGAGTCACCAAAAGAGCGAATGAAGAATTATCCTCATCAGCTTTCAGGCGGAATGCGTCAGCGTGTTGTCATTGCAATTGCACTGTCATGTAATCCAGATCTTTTAATCTGTGATGAGCCGACAACGGCACTTGATGTTACGATTCAGGCAAGAATTTTGCAATTGATTTTGAATCTGCAGAAGAAACTTGGAATTGCAGTTATTTTTATCACACATAACCTTGGTGTAGTTGCAAAGATCGCCGATTATGTGAATGTTATGTATGCTGGAAAAGTAGTAGAGACAGGAAAGGCAGAGGATATCTTTTTCGATCCGCGTCATCCTTATACATGGGGACTTCTTTCAAGTATGCCAGATTTGACAGGAGATAAAAAGGAGCGTTTGTATACGATTCCGGGCAATCCGCCAAATTTGGCAAATGAAGTAAAGGGTGATGCATTTGCTGTGCGAAATCCATATGCACTTAATATTGATTTTGAGGAAGAACCTCCAATGTTTGAGATCAATGAGCATCATCAGGCTGCTACGTGGCTTCTTCATCCAGATGCACCAAAGGTAGAAATGCCGCAGACTTTAAAAAAGAGAATTGAGCAGCTTCGCAGAGAGGAAAAGCGATATGCAGAAACGGAGGGAGCTTATGGCACAGACGAATGAACCACTGCTTAGTGTGAAAGGTTTAAAACAATATTTTCCGGTAAGCAAAAAATTTACGGTGCGTGCTGTGGATAATATATCCTTCGATATTTATCCGGGAGAAACCTATGGATTAGTAGGTGAGTCTGGAAGTGGAAAGTCAACAACAGGCCGTTCTATTATTCGACTGTATGATCCGACAGAAGGCACGATTCTTTTTAATGGTGAGGATATCAGCAAGAAGCTGACGGCAAAACAGGAAAAAATGCTTCGTTCTGATATGCAGATGGTCTTTCAGGATCCTATGGCTTCATTAAATCCGCATAAAAAGATTTTAGATACTATTGCGATGGGTCTCGATGCTCATCATCCTCATATGGACCAAAAGGAGCGCGTAGAGCGCGTGTCCAAAATGATGGAGATGGTAGGTTTAAATCCAGCCTACATGAACCGCTATCCTAATCAGTTTTCTGGTGGACAGCGTCAGCGAATCGGACTGGGAAGAGCATTAATCATGAATCCAAAGTTAGTAATCGCAGATGAGGCAATAAGTGCACTTGATGTTTCAATTCAGGCACAGGTCGTCAATTTGATGAAGGATATTCAAAAAGAAACAAATGTTGCATATCTGTTTATTGCACATGATCTTTCTATGGTTCGTTATATTTCAGATCGAGTAGGTGTTATGCATAAGGGTCATCTTGTAGAAACTGGATTGACAGAAGAAATTTTTGAACATCCGGTTCATCCATATACAAAATCACTTTTGTCTGCAATTCCAATTGCAGATCCGGTGATTGAAAGAAATAGAGAGCCGATGGTATATCAATATGAAAAGAGTGGCTTAAAATATAATGATTGTGTTATGGTAAATGTTTCTGAAACACATCAGGTTTTAATGGAAAAGAAAATATAAGCAGCAGACCGTCTGAGGACAACTAGTCTTTCAGGCGGTTTTTTAATCTTAAATAAGTCTTAAGGAAAAGTAAAAACTAGTTCGTTGACGTCTGTACTGCTAAGTGGTAGGATGGTAAAGGCAGAGCCAGCAGGGACAGACAAAAGATAGCGTCCCTGTCCCTAAAAAACGAGGTTGTAGATAGATGAAAGAATTAAAAAAAGAAGATCTCCAGATCACAGAGCTGATACATCATTTTGTGCAAGAGCATGTGGAGGCTGGAGATATATGTATTGATGCGACTGCAGGCTGCGGAAATGATACGCTGTTTTTATGTGAGTTAACCGGGGCTAGAGGTGAGGTTATGGCATTTGATATTCAGCCGCAGGCTCTTGAAAAAACGGCAACACTTCTTGCTGAGCATGAGTGTATGGCAGAGCTGGTGCTTGACTCCCATTCAAACATGGCCGACTATATGTCTGAGGGAAGTGCAGCATGCATCATGTTTAATTTTGGTTATCTGCCAGGTGCAGATCATAAGATTGAAACAAAGGCACAGACAAGTATTGCGGCGATTAAGGCCGGACTTTCTATTTTACGAAAGGGCGGCATCATGACACTTTGCCTATATGATGGAAGCAATGTCCAGAGAGAGGAAAAGGAAGCTATTTTAAAAATGCTAAAGGAGCTAGACTCAAAGACATATCTTGTTATAACGAGTTGCTACTATAATCGCCCAAATCATCCGCCTATGCCTGTATTTATCCAGAAATTAGAGGGAAAAGACAGCAGTTGCATTTATGGTTTTGGATTGGTATAATATGAATATTCAAAGAGTATTCAAAGTTTGTTTGGAAAAATAAGAAAAGAGGTATAAAGAAATGAACTATAAAAAGCGCAGAGATGAAGTATTATCAAAGATGGAGAAAAATTCTGTTCTGGTCCTTTATTCAGGAGTGAGACATCATGTGAGTGCAGATGAGTATGCACCATTTGAGGCAAACAGAAACTTCTTTTATCTTACAGGCATTCGCCGCGAGAATATGATGTTAATTTTGGATAATGCGACTGAGGAGCCGACAGAGACGCTTCTTATTGAGGAGGCTGATCCAGACCGCGAGCGTTGGATGGGAAAGAAGATGACCGTCGATGAGGCAAAGGCGCAGGCACAGATCGAGAAGGTTGGCTTTATCGACACCGAGAAAGGTATCATCAACCGTATGCTAACAAGAGAGGATGTCTATACCGTATATTTTGATACTTACCGTCATGATATCGATGATCTTGAAGATTACAACATGATGAAAGCACGCGAGTTTGCACAGAAGTACCCGGGTGTGCGCGTGAAGGATTGTGCGCCGATCATCGCTGAGATGAGAATGCAGAAGGACGAGGATGAGGTTTCCTTGATTCGTGAGGCAATCAAGCTTACAGATGGCGGATTAAAGAATTTGATGTCTCATTTACAGCCAGGTCAGATGGAATATCAGGCACAGGCTGATTTTGAGTACAGCATTAAGAGAAATGGTGCTGACGGCGTTGCATTCCATACTATCGCAGGAAGCGGTATCAATGGAACTATGCTTCATTATGTAACAAATGAATGCGAGTGCAAGGATAATACATTGCTTCTTCTTGATCTGGGTGCGAAGTATAAGGGTTACTGCGCTGATATCACCAGAACCTATCCTGTAAACGGTAAATTTACTGAAAAACAGCGTATGGTTTATGAGGTTGTGCTGGCTGCAAACCGCGCTGTTGCAAAGACAGCAAAGCCGGGTATGACACTTCGCGAGTTAAATGATGTGTGTAAGAAGGTTCTTGCCGAAGGCTGCATTCGTATGGGGCTGATTGAGAAGGAAGAGGAGATTGGAAAATATTACATGCACGGTGTTTCTCACCATCTTGGAATTGATGTTCATGATGTAAGCGTTGCCTCCAACAGCAAGCTTCGCCCAGGTGCTGTCATTTCCGATGAGCCAGGTCTGTACATTGATGAATGGGAGATCGGAATCCGTGTTGAAGATGACCTTTTAATCACAGAAGACGGATGTGAATGCCTGTCTGAGGACGTAATGCGCACCCCGGACGAAATCGAAGCATTCATGGCAGAGGCACATAAGTAATAACTTCTTGTTGCGAAGGGTTCTAATTTTTGATAGAATGAAATTATTCATATCCAAGGAGGCGCCAAAAGGTGAAAAAGTATAAGAAAGTATTGATAGACGCTATCCTGTTTTTTGTAATTATAGGATTGACACTGTATGGTGTTTTCCATGGGGAGGATCTTTCAGGACTTAAAGATGCAATTAAAGAATGTAATATTCTGTGGCTAATTCCAGCAGTCCCGCTTGTGTTATTTTTTATCGCTGGCGAGAGTATTGTCATATGGCATATGCTGGATTGCTACGGGATTTATGTAAAGGAACGGCTTTGTTTTCTTTTTTCAGCAGTAGGATTTTTCTTTAGCTGCGTCACACCGTCAGCGACGGGTGGACAGCCGATGCAGATTTACTTTATGAAAAAGGAAGACATTCCTGTTCCGATAGCAACGGTTATTTTGCTTGTTGTCACGATTACGTATAAGTTTGTACTTGTCGTTGTGGGCATAGGTTTGTGGCTGTTTGCAGGGGAATTTTTAGCAGAGTATGTGGCAGAAGCGAGATGGGTCTTTTATCTGGGCATTTTGTTGAATGTCGGCTGTGTGATACTTATGTGCGTAGTCGTATTTCATCCGTCATTTGCCAAAAAGACATTAATACTCGGAGCAAAGCTTCTGGAACGGATACACATTTTAAAACATAAAGAAGAACGCTTAGATAAAATAGAGCGCTCCATGAATCATTATCATGAGGCAGCCGAGTTTATGAGCAGTCATTGGGGGATGATTGCAAGAGTTTTTGTAATCACGGTTGTACAGCGATTTGCAATGTTTGCTGTAACATATTTTGTTTATCGCGCGTTTTCTTTAAACAGTATGAATTTTTTTGAGGTCATGTTTTTACAGGCTGTTATATCGGTGTCAGTTGATATGCTTCCGCTGCCAGGTGGAATGGGTATCAGTGAGGGATTGTTTATGGTGATCTTTAAAAAAGTATTTGGGGAGGCACTTTTGATTCCGGGACTGATTTTAAGCCGTGGACTTGGCTATTACAGTGAGCTGTTTTTATCAGCAATATTTACGCTTGTAGCTGTGGTAGTATTTCAGGTGCGTGAACACAAAAAAAGTAAAGTAAAATAAGAAAATCCGGACTCAGATATGCGCTTATGTTAACAAATCAAGGAAGTCCCCTGCTTCAATTGCGAAGAGCAATAAGCAGTGGGTGGGGACTTGCTTGTATCAGGAGGGGTACAAGCCCCTACTGATAAACTGCGAAGCAGTTATTTGGTTATGAGCAAGTAGCGAAGCGGATTGCGAATATCCGCTTGACTGGCAGTTCACAGGATGGATTATGAGGGATACAATGATAGGATTTTATGATTATACAGTAATATTGACATACATAAGCTTGGCATCATCAATCTTGGGAATGATTAGTGCCTGCTATGCAAGAATAGGCTGGGCAATCTTTTTTCTGGGTATGTCTGGTCTTCTTGATACATTTGATGGCAAGGTAGCCAGAACAAAGAAAAACAGAACAGAGGATCAGAAGCGCTTTGGCATTCAGATAGACTCGCTTTGTGATATTGTCTGCTTTGGCGTCTGCCCTGTAATTATCTGTTGGTTTTCAGGAATGCAGACACCGTGGGAAGTTTCAATTTTGATTTTTTATTGTCTGGCGGGATTGATTCGTCTGGCATATTATAATGTAATGGAAGAGAAGCGTCAGCAGGAGACTGATGAAAAGAGAAAGTATTATCAGGGTCTTCCGATTACTTCTATTGCAGTCATTTTACCATTTTTGTATGCAATCTCAAATCTGTGTCAGGATAATTTTGAGATCGTGCTGAGTCTTGCGATGCTGCTTACCGGTCTTTTATTTGTACTTAATTTTAAATTTCCAAAGCCGAACAACAAACAGCTTACTGTGCTGATCATTGTTGTGGCAGCAGTTGTTCTGTACCTTCTGTTTTGCTTTAACTGGAAGGAATATTATGGCTGGAATTTATCTGATCTAATGTTCTGGAAACACAAAAAAGGATAAGACAAAATTATGAAAGAAAAAACAAGCAGACTTTTAACATTTTTATATACAACATCAGTTGGAAATAGGCTTCTTCGTATTCTTGTCAGTCCGGTCGTATCGAAGGCGGCAGGATGTGTGATGAACAGCAGATTATCTTTACTTGCTGTTTCTGGCTTTATAAAGTCACAAAATATTGATGTGTCAGAGTTTGAAAAAACAAGTTTTTCTTCCTATAATGATTTTTTTACAAGAAAGTTAAAACCAGATGCAAGATTACTGGCGCAGGGAGATGATATACTTATCAGTCCATGTGATGCAAAGCTTACGATTTTTCCAATCACGAATGATTCACGCTTTTTGATCAAACAAGGTCAGTATACAGTACAGAGTCTGCTTCGTGATGAAAAACTGGCAAAACAGTTTGAAGGCGGTATTTTGTGGCAGCTTCGCTTAAGTGTAGATGATTATCACCGCTATATTTATCCAGTGAGCGGCAGACGTTCTCATGAGCGCACAATTAATGGTGTTTTCCATACGGTGCAGCCGATTGCGCTTGAACATTGCCCAGTATATAAGGAAAACACCAGAAAGTATTGTGTTATTAAGACGAAGGAATTTGGCACGATTTTAATGATGGAAGTCGGTGCAATGATGGTTGGACGAATTACCAACCATGAAGCAGAGCCAGGTTATGTGACTCGCGGCGAGGAAAAAGGATATTTTGAATTTGGCGGCTCTACCATTATACTTCTGACGCAAAAAGGTGCTGTTCTTCCAAGAAAGAATATTTTGTACCGAAGCGCCAGGGGAGAAGAAACGCGTATAAGACAGGGAGAAAAGATAGGAAAAGTTAATAATAATCAGCGATGATTTTTTACAGCGGCAGCTTAAGGATGATAGTACTTCCTTCGCTGTCGCTTTCGCTTACATAAACTGTTCCATTATGAAGCTGTGCAATTTCGGCAACTAGTGCAAGTCCAAGACCGGCACCGCCCATTATGCGGCTTCTTGATTTATCAACACAGAAAAAAGGTGTAAAGATTTTTTCTTGATTTTCAGGAGCAATGCCAATTCCTGTATCCTTGATGCTAATTAAAGCAAATCCATTTTCATCTTTTATATTAATGTGCACACTTCCATCGGGATGATTGTACTTGATTGCATTTTCAACAAGATTAAAAACAGCACGGTAGAGAAGAAGATAGCTTCCAGTGACGATACAGTCTGTTTCAGATTGGGAAAGCTTAATCTGCTTTTGATCAGCAATTGGTGCAAGATCACAGAGAACTTCATCAGCGAGTGCTGCAAGGCTTATTGTATCAGAGCGTTTTACACGCTGCATTCCAGTCATATCAAGCAAAATCGAAGCTAAATGGCTAAGACGGTTTGTCTGCTCAAGAATCGTAGAAAAAAGTGTCTGGTATTCTGAAACGGAAGGTTCTTTCTTTTTGGAAAATACTTCAAGATTTGTCTGCATTACAGCAAGCGGAGTTCGAAGCTCATGGGCTGCGTTGGCAGAAAACTGCTTTTGAACGTCAAATGCGTTATTCAAACGGGCAAGCATCTGATTAAAGGCTTCTGTCAGCTTAGAAATTTCATCATGGCTTTCTGGAACATCAATGGAAACAGAAAGATTCTGTGCCTGAATATCAGAAATTTTTTTACTGAGGCTGCGAAGCGGAGCAAGGCTTTTACGTGTAAGAAACCAAGTTGACAGACTGCTTATTAAAATAACAACAATGGTTACAGCAAGACTTTTGATCATGAAAAGCTGCTTTGTCTGGGCAAGCTGATCATTAATTTGCGGAAACAGCATAGATGGATCAACCTGAAATGTGATAGGGGAAGAGTCATTCTGATCAATATGGATCGCGTAATCGTGCAGATCATCCATTCCAGAGACGGCAGAATGACTTATAAAAAAATACATAAAAATGCAGGCAACTGTGACAAGAAGTGTTGTCAGCGCAGTAAGACGCCATTGAAGCGTCATTTTTGCAAAGAGGGAGCGCAGAGGCGCTTTTTTTTGTGTGTGAGTCATAAGAATCCTTTCCTTATTTAAATGTTTAATCATTACAGCAGTCTGCGTTAAGCAGATATCCTTCGCCTATCTTATTTTGAATAGGATCGTATCCAAGAGCTGCGCGAAGCTTCTTTCTAAGCGATGAGATATGAACACGGATGGAATTACTGAAGCTGTTGACACTTCCGTCCCAGATATGCTCAATCAATTCTTCAGGACTGATTACCCGATCTGGATGAAGAAGAAAATATTCTAACAGGCTGCTTTCTTTTCGCGTTAGGGAAAGTGGCATATGATCAATCTGGGCAAGTCTTGTTTTTGTGTCAAATGATATGCGGCCGCAAGTCAGGCAGATATTTTCCTGAATAAATTTGCGCCGTGTGAGGCTTCGTATTCTAGCCTCAAGCTCTTCAAAATGGAAAGGTTTTGTAAGATAATCATTTGCACCTAGATCAAGTCCCTCCACCTTATCCTGAATTTGAGTTCTGGCAGAAAGGATGATAACTGGTGTGGATGAGTTTTCAGCGCGAAGCTGCTGTAAAATGGAAAGACCGTCCATTCCTGGAAGATTAAGGTCAAGCAAAATAAGATCGAATGGTTCTGTCAGACAAAGATCTAGTCCTTCATTTCCGTCCATGCAGGTGTCCACCTCGTATCCATCAAGGCGAAGTCCTTCAGCGATAGAGCTGCAAAGCTGTGCTTCATCTTCGATTACTAAAATATGCATATCTTCATTCCCCTTTCAAAAATAGTTATTTTTTTAAGTATATCATACGAATAATAAAATAGTTGTTAAAAAATAAAATTTCTTAACACTGATTTTATACAGCGTATGTTATAATCGCCTCAGATCAAAACAAAGAAAGGAAGGATCATAAGAAATGAGAAGAAATAGATTACATATTGGAGTATTAGTAAAGGCATATTTAGCAGCAGGTGTGATTGGAGTATCATCCTTAGGTGCATTTGCAGCACCTGTATTTGCAGCAAAGAATGATAGCAACAATGAGACAACGACTGGAGAGGCAATCCCGGCAGGAGAAGCAGTCCCGGCAGGAGAAGCAGTCCCGGCAGGAGAGGCAATCCCAGCAGGAGAATCAGTTTCCTCCGATATGATCTCTGGAACATTTACACCATCTGAGATTTCTTGGAAGGTTCAGGATTCTTATGAGTTTCCATTCATGGGTCTGAATTTTACATTAACAGATAAGTTGTTAAAGCAGATGGAAGATGGAAAGGTTGCAATGCTGACAGATGAGAACTGGAATGAGAAAGGCGATGCAATTTCTTATGCATTCTTTAGCTGGTATACAATGACAGAAGAGCAGCGTGATGCTGTCATTGAGAAAATGGGAACTGGCTATGATGACTGGGTAAAGAGTCTTGGAAAGATTGGAACTCTTGGAGTATACAGTACAGATGTGACAGATCAGTTAGATGAACTGACTGGTTGCAAAGAGCACACAAAGCTTGGCGAGAGCAGTGATGGAAAATATGAGTATTATTTAAGTATTAGCAAGGATGCAGATAAGAAGCTGAAAAAGGAATTAGAAAAGACAAAGACAGAGCTGACTGACATGGCAGAATTTCAGCAGATGTCCGCATTCGATCAGCCAATCGATATGGTGCAGCAGGATGGCGATAATGTTGGAAAGTTTGAGATGACAGGTATTGATAAGAAAACTTATACTGAGGATATGTTTAGTGAGTATGATCTTACACTGGTAAATGTATTTACAACATGGTGCTCTCCATGTGTTAATGAGATTCCGGAGCTTGAGAAGCTGTATCAGGAGCTTAAGGATCAGGGCGTTGGTGTAACAGGTGTTGTATTAGATACGGCAGACAGCGAAGGCAATCAGGACGAACAGGCCATCAAAAAGGCAGAGCTTCTTCAGGAAAAGACAAAGGCTACCTATCCATTCCTGATTCCGGACGAGAATATGATGAATGGACGTCTTCAGGGCATCTCCGCATTCCCGGAAACCTTCTTTGTAGATAAAAATGGAAACATTGTAGGCGAAACATATTCTGGAAGCCATACACTTGAAGAGTGGAAGGAAATTGTGGAAAAAGAGTTAAGCGCAATCAAGGAAAATAATTGATATGAAAATAATGCAAAATAAAATGGTGTCTAGGGCGAATGCAGCCCTGGACTCCAAATGGACAGGACTTTGTCTGGCAGTGGTTGGACTGTTGATGATGGCGTTTGGTATTTTTCGCGGTGAGATGGCAGTTGTATTTACTAAGGCGATTAATATTTGTATGGAGTGTATAGGAATTGGATAAGAAAATGGCTCAGGAAAAAACAAGTAAGAAAAAAACAAATAAAGTAAGTGATGCAAAGCGCCATGGCATTCAGGCAGTGTGGGCATTTTTGACAAACAGCCATGTATCAGGCTTTGTAACAGGAAAAATTTACACGGGAAAATTAAAAAATGTCTGCGTACCTGGACTCAACTGTTATTCCTGTCCAGGAGCTGTCGGAGCCTGTCCAATAGGTTCTTTGCAGGCTGTTGTGGGCAGCTGGAATTTTAAGATGGCTTATTATGTTGTTGGCTTTTTGATTTTTATTGGAGCCATTTTTGGAAGACTGATCTGTGGCTTTTTATGTCCATTTGGACTAATACAGGATCTGTTAAATAAAATTCCTTTTCCGAAAAAAATTCGTACCTTTAAGGGAGATAAGCTGCTTCGCAAGCTGAAATATGTAATATTTGCTGTGTTTGTTATTTTGCTTCCTATGTTTTTAGTGGACATTATGGGACAGGGCTCACCATATTTTTGCAAGCTTATATGTCCAGCTGGAACGCTTGAGGGCGGTATACCGCTTGCACTGTTAAATAAATCAATGCGCAGTGCACTTGGTGCTCTGTATGTTTGGAAGAATGCGATTTTGGTTGTAACAATCATTCTCTCAATTATAATTTACAGACCATTCTGCAAATATATTTGTCCGCTTGGAGCATTTTATTCCGTTTTCAACAAAGTATCGTTTTTCAAATATCGTGTCAACAAAGAAAAATGTGTTGGCTGTGGAAAATGCGCAAAGGTTTGTCGTATGCAGGTAGATCCTGTTGTAAACGCAAACAGCCTAGAGTGCATTCGCTGCGGACGCTGTAAGCAGGCTTGTCCAACAGGAGCCATTAGTTGTGGTGTAAGTAGGGAAAAAAATAATATATAAAATTAGAATAACTTTACATCTGGCAAGGCGAAAAAAGCCTTGCCTTTTTTTGTGAAAAAGCGTAAAGTGAACCTTGTAACATTGAGAATGAATCTGGTGCTAGAAAAAATTTGACGAGAGAAAAAGGAGAGAAAAAGCGATGAAGATTCCATTTGACGTGAAGATGTTAACAAGTGGGGCATCCCTTTTAGAGCAGGAGAAAGACAGTACTTTATTGAAGCTGTCAAAGGATGGAGCGGGTATTGTACTGCCGTGGGATGTAATGAAAAATGAGCGCTACTTTATGTTTCAGATTGAGACACTTGAGGAACATTGTGATGCTTTCAATGTGTATGTGTATGGCAAGGATGATGAGCCAACGATGACGATTCGTTTTGGCATTCTTCCGCAGATTACAACACAGATTTGTTTGGATAAGGAGTGGTTTAAAGCAGGTGTGCTGTTTCCAGAGGCACTTCCGGGGGAGCTTAAGATTGTCTGCCATGGTGGACGAATTGTGCCAGAAGAAATTACACGTATTGAGATGAAGACTATTCCAGTATTTCATGATATTACCGTGCGTATCAGCAACATGGCATTAACGGATACATACCCAGAAGATGTTAAGCTTTTGAATGTTAAGCTTGTCGATAGTCTTGGACAGAATAAGCGAAAAGAATGGTCAGGCAAGACAAAGGATATTGAGTCGTTAAAGAGCATTCTTGAAAAACAAGTCAAAGACGGCGAAGAAGGCTATCCATTTGAAAATTGGTCAAAATGGGGTGGCTGGAAAAATAAAAAGCTGGCCAAGGGCACAGGCTTTTTTACAAAATATAAGGCAGATGGCAAGTGGTGGCTTGCAGATCCAGACGGTTATGCGTTTTTTAGTGCAGGACCAGACTGCGTGAATGTGCCAGTGGACTGTCGTGTTGATGGAATTGAAAAATGGCTGGATTGGCTGCCAGATGAGAAAGAACCGGCATATGCAGAAATGTTTTCACCAGACCGCGTATTTAAGGATAGAAAAAGAAATGCAAAGATGTTCTCCTATGCAGGTGCCAATTTATATCGTGTGTTTGGTGAAGACTGGTATCAGATATGGAAGAAGATGATGGCAGGACAGCTGATGCAGATGGGCATGAATACGCTTGGCAACTGGAGTGATCAGCGCCTTTTTGAAAATACACCGATACCATATGTAACTTCACTTCCAGAATTTCCGGAGACAAAAAAGAAAATTTTCCGTGATTTTCCAGATGTATTAAGTGATGAGTATAAAGAAAACGCGAAAAATAATGCAAAGGCACTTGCAGCAAGGAAGGATGATCCGATGATGATCGGCTATTTCCTTAGAAATGAGCCAAGCTGGGCGTTTGTGGATAATTTGGTGCTGGCAGACGAGGTACTCTATAATCCGGAGCGCACAGTATGTAAGGAAAAGCTGATTGCGGCTTTAAAGGAAAAATATCAGACTGTGGAGGCATTAAACACAGCATGGAACACAAAGTTTAATGACTTTGACGATCTGTATCAGCCGATTCGTGATGCATCAGCTAAATCTGAGGCTGCAAAAGAAGATCAGAAAACATTCTCAAAAGAGATGCTTCGCGCTTATGTTGAGATTCCGTCAAAAGCATGTCGAGAAGTCGATCCAAATCATATGATTCTTGGTATGAGATGGGCATGGATTTCTGATCCAGATCTTGCAACGGGATGGGAGAATTTTGATGTATTTTCCATTAACTGTTATGCAGTCGATCCAACAGAAGCAATCTCGCATGTGGTAGAGCTTGGTGTAGATCTGCCTGTTATGATTGGCGAATTTCATTTTGGAGCACTAGATACAGGTTTATCAGCAACAGGACTTGAGGGTGTACTGACACAAAAAGATCGTGGAAAAGCCTACCGCTATTATTGCGAGCGTGTAGCAGCTCATCCAAATGGTGTTGGCTGCCACTATTTCCAGTGCTATGATCAGTTTGTTCTTGGTCGTTTTGACGGAGAAAATTATAACATTGGTTTGTTTGACATTTGCTCACGTCCATATCAGGATATGGCGTCTTATGTAAAGCAGTGCAGCGAAGCCATGTATGAGATTGCGGATGGCACAAAGGTGCCTACAGATGAAAAGGCAGAAAGTATTCCGATGATTGCGTATTAATGTATTATTTTTTTCAATAGAAAGGAAATATTATGAGTAAATTGATGAAATCCGAATGGAGAGACCGCATCGGTCATTGGGTGCGCACACTCAAAGATGATTTTTATCAGCCGCTTGGTGAGATTCAATGGGAGGCATTTCGCACAAATGAACAGCTCTCACTTGGTGAGGCAAAAAGAGAGCAGTTTGTTTCGGTAAAGCCAGGTTTTACTTGGGGAAATACATATGAATATTGTTGGATGAAGGGACACATTCAGCTAAGTGAGGAAGCTAATGGCAAACGTATTGTGATGAATTTGAAGCCAGATGGTGAGGCAACACTGTTTGTAAATGATAAGGCTTTTGGTACATACCGTGCGTCTTGGGTTAATGAGCCGCATCATTATATTGTAGACAATGTGTTAAGTCGTTGTGCAAAGGGAGACGAGCAGTTTGATATCATGATGGAGATCTATGCTGGTCATTATTATCCAGAGGCACCGACAGGAGGATGTGCGACAGGTCCAGTGCTTCCGGGTTCCTATACAGACAAATTAGAAGAGGGAAAGAGACGTACATTAGGACGCTGCACTTACGGAATTTGGAACGAAGATGCTTACCAACTTTTTATGGATGTAGATACACTTGGACGCTTACTTGAAGTGCTTGACAAGACAAGCCTTAGAGCGGCAAAAATAGCAAAGGCATTGGAACAGTTTACACTGATTGTTGATTTTGAGCAGGAACGGGATGCCAGAATTGAGTCCTATAAAAAAGCGCGTGAAGCTTTAAAGCCAGTGCTAGAGGCCGAGAATGGTTCGACAATGCCAGTCTTTTATGCAGTGGGAAATGCTCATTTGGATTTGGCTTGGCTGTGGCCGATTGCGGAAACCGGTCGTAAAACCGCGCGTACATTTGCGGCGCAGCTTCGTCTGATTGAGGAATATCCAGAATATAAATTTATTCAGAGCCAGCCAGCAGAGTATGAGATGTGCAGCAAACTGTATCCGGAACTTTTTGAGCGAATCAAGGCGGCTGTCAAAAAAGGACAGTGGATTGCAGAGGGTGCCATGTGGGTGGAACCTGACACGAATATGGCAAGTGGTGAGGCACTGATTCGTCAACTGCTGTATGGAAAGCAGTATTATAAGGACGTATTTGATGTGGACAGTGAAGTGCTGTGGCTTCCAGATACGTTTGGCTACACAGGGGCATTGCCACAGATTTTAAAGGGATGCAAGGTCAACTATCTGGTAACCCAGAAGATCTTTTGGTCATATAACGAGGGTGAGCAGTTCCCGTATCATTACTTTAACTGGGAAGGCATAGACGGAAGTAGGATTGTGTCATTTCTTCCGACAAGCTATACTTATAAGACTAATCCTAAGCAACTTGAAGAAGTGTGGAAAAACAGAAGTCAGCTTCAGGATCTGGATGCCTTTTTGCTGCCGTTTGGCTATGGCGATGGCGGCGGTGGTCCAACAAGAGACGATATTGAGTATGCAAAAAGAGAACAAAATCTTGAGGGTGCACCGAGAGTTGAACTGTCTGATCCGAAGAGCTTTTTCAAGAAAATGGACGAAGCGGGCGGACCGGTCAATACTTATGTAGGTGAGCTGTATTTTAATGCACACAGAGGAACCTACACCTCTCAGGCAAAAGTAAAGCAAAATAATAGACGTGCTGAGTTTGCACTTCGCGAGATGGAGATGTGGGGAGCATTTGGTCTTTGTAAGGGAAATGTATATGACAGTCAGAAGGCTGATGCTCTCTGGAAGGAATTATTGTTAAATCAGTTTCACGATATTCTTCCAGGCTCCTCGATTGGAAGAGTTTACGAGGAAGCAAGGAAAGCTGTTGGCGGTGTAATTGAGACAGCAAATAAACAGGCAGATATATATATGAGTCAGCTTGTAACAAAAGAAAATGAAAATGATGTGACGCTCTTTAACTCATTTGGTTTTGAGAGAAAGACGGTGGTAGAGCTTCCAGAGGCATTTGCAGACGGTGCAAAAACTTTTGAAGGAGAGGAAGTTTTTGTTGAGAAGACACCGTTTGGCGTTAAGGCATGGGTAACAATCCCACCGTGCGGAGCTGTTACACTTGTTCCATACAAGAAGAAAAATGTGGAGCAAAAGGCTGTGTCAGCAGAAAAGACCACGGACGGCATTGTGCTTGAAAATTCACAGGTACGCGTCAAGATAAACAAAAAAGGCGAGGTGACAAGCTTTGTCCTAAAGGAATCAGGACGTGAGTTTGCAGCAGATGCCTTGAATTGTTTCCATTTTTATAAGGATGTACCACGCATGTTTGATGCATGGGATATCGACTCAAATTATAGGGAGCAGGAGCTTGAAGGAGCATTTGATGTGTGTACTGAGCTTGTGGCAGATGGAATAGAAGCAGTCATTAAAGTTACAGGAAAGATTGGAAATTCTTCATATACACAGTATATTCGTCTGGCAAAGGACAGCAGACGTCTCGAATTTGATACAACGATTGACTGGAAAGAGCTACATCGCCTGCTAAAGACTTCATTTCCAGTAGCGGTTTATGCAGAAAATGGAATCAATGAGATGCAGTTTGGCTATGTAATGCGCCCAACTCATCGTTCAAGAGAATACGAAAAAGATCGTTTTGAGGTATGCAATCACAGATATAGTGCGCTGTGCGATGCGTCTCACGGTGCAGCCGTATTAAATGACTGCAAGTATGGAATCAGCATGAATCAAAATGCGTTAGAACTAACTCTTCTTCGTGCAGCAGCAGCGCCAGAAATGCGTGCAGATAATCAGGTTCATCATTTTACATACGCGTTTACTGCTTGGGAAGGTGATTTTGCCGGATGTGATGTGGTAAAGCAGGGCTATGAACTAAATGAAAAGCCAAGACTGGTGCAGGGATGTGTGCCGACATTTAGCATAGCTTCTGTAAAGAACGGCACAGTTGTCTTAGATACAATAAAGCCGGCATTAGACAGAAGCGGTGATTTGATACTTCGTCTGTATGAGTCTAAAAAGGCAGCGGGAAAAGCACAGATTTTGCTGAATGTTGATGCAAAGAAGGCTTGGCTTTGTGATATGCTGGAAAATAAAGAGCAGGAGATAGTAATAAAAGACGGCATGTTAGAGCTTGAGTTTGGTGCATTTCAGATTCAAACGATTCGTCTGTCGATTGAGGAAGCTATGGCATAAAAGAGCCTGCAAATGAAAAGACAGAAATCATTCCGATGATTGCGTATTAAATGCGTTTTTATAAGCTGGATAAAGGGGGCAGGAAACTGCCCCTTTTTGTGGTTTTTATCCTCTTGGATCTTTTGCAAAGCTAGGAATTTCTACACATGGCTGTTCATAAACCCAGCCTTTGGCAGGGCCTCCAGCTGCATGAAACCAGTTCCCTGTAACTTCGTTTACGACATGAAGTCCATTTTCATCTTCTTCCATTTCAAATAAAAGAATACGTTTCTTTGGGTGATCATTTGGGCAGTGGCATGCCATCATTAGCTGACCGCCAAAGGTATAAAACAGCATTGCATGACCGCCATCAAGTGCATACAGTGGTTCTGATTCCTGATCCCATGGCCCCAGAATATCACCAAAACGGCTTGTCGCGTAGCCTACAGCATATGCGCCTTTTTCTGTAAAGCTAGACCAAAGCATAATAAGTTTTCCGCCAGGAAGGCGATGCAAAAATGGTCCGTCTGTCACATATCCGCCTTCTTTTGCGCCTTTAGCATTCCATTTGCCATCGGATGCTCTAAATAAAATGACAGGATCACCAATTGCTTCTCCCAGATCATCAGACATTGGTATGGCACAAATTTGACCATCACCAACCTGAAGCCACTCATGACAAAATACCATCCATGGCTTGCCTGATCGGTCAACGTATAATGTTCCATCAAGACTCTGCCATCCATCTGGTGTAACAGCTTCTTGACGAATGGGTTCAAATGGTCCTTTTGGTGAATCTGATACTAAGCACTGACATTTGCGGTAATGACCGTCTGCACGAAATGAGCTGAACAGATAATAGCGTCCTTTCCAGATATGAACCTCTGGTGCCCAATAATCCTTATCTGCCCAGAAATTATTTTGACGAAAACAAATCTGTGGCTTTGACCAGTGAATCAAATCCTTACTTTCAAGTACATAAAATACACCGTATTCTTTGTCAGTTTCCACATCTGGGAAACGTTCTGTATCCGCAAACTGTACATAAGTGTAGTAGCAGCGGCTTTTTGGATCTGCCAGAATAAATGGGTCGCTGATATGGACATCTCTCACATGGTAAGGATACTGTTCCAGATCAACTGTGTCGTCAGTACAATAAAAACGCATGTTGTTCCCTCCTTAAAAATGATATCTTTGCTATTTTTTGTAGATAAAAATAGCTTCCTTTACTGTACACCATACCACATCGCTCATCAAAAAACGATGTCAAATTTTATATTCTTTTTGTGTTTTTTTGACGAGCAAAAAATAATATAAAAACCCTACCATTTTTTTACATTTTGAGCGATAATGGAAGTGACAAAAATTAAAACTGGGAGACAGAAAAATATGGAAGCAGAAAAATTGATAGAAGCACTTCACACGGTAGAGAAATTAAAAAGAACGATGCGTCATTGCTACACATCAGATGACAGGAAGGAAAGTGTAGCAGAGCATTGCTGGCGAGTGGCACTGATGGCATATTGGATGGAAGATGAATTTCCAGAAGTGGATATTAATAAAGTAATTAAGATGTGTCTTATTCATGATTTGGGTGAATGTTTTACCGGTGATATTCCGTGTTTTAAAAAGACAGAGGCCGATGAAGAAACAGAGGAAAATCTGCTATATCAGTGGGTAGCGACACTTCCGGAGCCACTTAACGATAAGATGCGGACACTTTATCAGGAGATGAGCGAGCTAAAAACATTAGAGGCAAAGATCTACAAGGCACTCGACAACATGGAGGGCGCCTTGTCTCATAACGAGTCAGATCTTAAGACCTGGGAGCCGCATGAGTATGAACTGACAAAGAATTATGGAATTGATAAGTCGCAGTTTCATCCATATATCAAACATCTGCGCGAATGTATCAGACAGGAAACTGTGGATAAGATTATTGCGGCAGGAAGAAATATTACGCTGGCAGAAGAATCCGACAAAGATGAACTTCTAAAGCTGTATCGCTCAATGATAGGCGGAGCAGCAGACTGGAATGAATATTATCCTTCCATGGAAAATATTGAGTTTGATATTGCACATGACAGCCTGTTTGTCATGAAAAATCAAAAGGGAGAAATCATTTCGGCCATTTCAATTGATCACGACGAAGAAGTGGATAAGCTTGATTGTTGGAGCAAGGATTTTCAGCCGTCAGCAGAGGTGGCACGCGTGTGTGTCAGAAAAGATTTGCAGGGACAGGGCATTGCAAAAATGATGATGGAACACGTATTTGCCGTGCTTCGTGAGCAGAACAAAAAGAGTGTTCATATACTTGTGCGTGATAATCATAAAGTAGCGCTCAAGTGCTATAGCAATCTTGGATTTGTTCCAGTCGGGGAGTGCGAGCTGTTTGAAAAATACTTTGTCTGTATGGAAAAGAAATTATAAAAAATCACCCATTTTTCTGTTGCTACAAAATACAATTTTCCAAATTTGGAAAGATAGATGAGAAAAAATAAAAATCGCGGAAAATAAAGGAAAAACGCGAAAATAATAGGCCATGATTCATTTTTTAACGGTTCGAAAACGTTAAAGTAAATGCATATGGGGGGTCATTTTTATTGTAAAATGACCGTTCTTAAAAGGAAAAAGATATGGTATATTAAAATATAGAACGAAATAGTTTGAAGAATTTAATTTGGCAGAGGCAAATGTACAGATTTGGATTTAACAGAAAGATGGGAGGAAACAAAATGAGAAGAAGACGATTTATGGCACCGGCAGTAGTGGCGATGCTTTTTGTGAACACAATAATACAGAATGCACCAGCAGAGCAGACCATTGAGACAGAAGCGCAGGAAAAGGAGGTAAAAGTAAACAGTCAGACAACACAAGCAGCGCAAAGTCTGGAGGAGGCGAAGGTAAATCTTGATCAGGCAAAGGGAAATACACGTCAGGCACAATCAGCGATGGAAAAAGCAGATCAGGAAGTAAAAGACGCACAGAAAGTCAAGGTCGATGCAGAGGCAGCACAAACGGAAGCAGTACAAAAGGAAGCAGCAGCAAAAGAAGCAGTTGAGCAGGGATTTTCTGATAACAAGATGCAATTTGAAAGCGAACTGCAGGCAGCAAATGATGAGGAATCGGCAGCGCAGTTAAAAAAGGAAGCTGCCGATGCAGCACTTAAAGATGCACAGACGAAAAAAGCGAAGGCCCAGACAAGTCTTTCTGAGGCTCAGAAAAAATATGATGAAGCAATTGCTAAAAATGGTGAGCTGACGCAGGTAGATGTCGATCAGGCGAACACGGATGCAGAGGAAGCAAAAAATGCGGTGACAGAGCAGGAGTGTCAGGTAGAATCCGCACAGAAAGAAGCCGATGCAGCAAAACAGGCTTTGGATGACGCAGAGAAAAAGAGAGCACAGGCAGAAGCAGATGTGCAGAAGGCAAAAGAAGAAAGGGATGCAGCTAAGCAGACTTATTTACAGGAAGCAGAGAAGTCATCCGAGTCCGACAGCAATGTAAAATCTGCTCAGGAAGCAGCCCAAAACGCACAGAAGAAATTTGATGAAGCCAAGTCTGCAGCGGATGATTTGAAGGTACAGCAATCCAAAAAGCAGCAGGATCTTTTGGATGCACAGGCTGCAGCGGATGAGGCAGCTAAGACCTACCAGTCTGTCAAACAGAAGCTTGAGGAAAATGAACAGGCAAAGTCTGAGTTAGAGCAGGCCAAGAAAAATGTTACCGTGGCAGATGATGTCTGCAGTAAAGCGCAGACGGAGTATGATGCGTTGGTGCAGGCATGGAAGGAAAAACAGGCGGAGGCTGCGGCATTAAACGAAAAGCTTAAGGCAGCCCAATCGTGTGACTGGGAAAATGGAGACGAATTTGATGCGGCACTGGAACAATCTGACGAACGTTTTTCGGATTTAAACAAATTGATTCGCACCTATATTCAGGCAAAAGAGGCGGAGACTGCGGCAGCGCAGGATCTGCAGGAAGCTAAAAAAGCAGTGCAGAATGCAGACACGGCAAAAGCGGCAGCAGAACAAAAGAAAGCAGCAGCAAAAGAAGCA
>OCPT01000556.1_pt1 | contig 27441 bp, 28 predicted proteins | sample 1538741 | NCBI WGS metagenome assembly OCPT01 (sample SAMN04571723, study PRJEB22368) | human gut metagenome | biome: human gut; material: stool | host: Homo sapiens | place: Luxembourg | collected 2012-12-06 | reverse complement strand
GCACCGAAGAATTGCATTTGCTTACCAACTCTCATTGCAGATACACAACAAGCGATAGCGTAGTCATCTCCCCAGTATGGAGCCATTAAATCATCATTTTCGTATTGAACTGATGATGTATCAATAGAAACCTTAGAACAGAAATCTTTAAATCCTTGAGGTAATCTAGTTGACCATAAAACAGTTAAGTTTGGTTCTGGTGATGGTCCTAAAGTATATAATGTGTTAAGTACTCTGAATGAGTTCTTAGTAACTAAAGTTCTACCATCTAATCCCATACCACCGATTGATTCAGTAACCCAAGTTGGATCTCCTGAGAATAAATCGTTGTATTCTGGAGTTCTTAAGAATTTAACTAATCTTAACTTCATTACGAAGTGGTCCATTAATTCTTGAGCTTCTTCTTCTGTGATAACACCGTTTCTTAAATCTCTTTCAATATAGATATCTAAGAATGTAGAAGTTCTTCCTAAAGACATCGCAGCACCATTTTGGTCTTTGATAGCTCCTAAGAATCCAAAGTATAACCATTGTATAGCTTCTTTAGCGTTAGTAGCTGGTTGAGATATATCAAATCCGTAGCTAGCAGCTAATCCTTTTAATTCTTTTAATGCAAGAATTTGATCAGATATTTCTTCTCTTAATCTGATTACATCTTCATCAATTGTTTTAACTTCTAAGCTTAATTTTTGTTGTTCTTTATCTTGGATTAATCTATCAACACCGTATAAAGCAACTCTTCTGTAGTCACCTATGATTCTTCCTCTACCATAAGCATCTGGAAGACCAGTGATAACACCAGATTTTCTAGCTAATCTCATTTCTGAAGTATAAGCATCGAAAACACCTTGGTTGTGAGTTTTTCTGTATTTAGAGAATATTTCAGATATTCTTGGGCTTACTTCATATCCATAAGCTTTAGCTGCATTTTCAGCCATTCTTATACCACCGTATGGCATTACAGCTCTCTTTAATGGAGCATCAGTTTGTACACCAACGATTTTTTCAAAAGCTTGATCAATGTAACCAGGCTTGTATTCATTGATTCCAGATATAGTTTCTGTATCTACATCTAAAACTCCACCATTTTCTCTTTCTTTTTTGAATAGTTCACTAACTTCAGCCCAAAGCTTGTTTGTAGCTTCAGTAGCTCCAGCTAAGAAACTATCATCACCTTCATATGGAGTATAGTTAGTTTGAATAAAGTTTCTTACGTCAATACTTTTTGTCCATGAACCTGTTTTGAAATCATTCCATTCTTCTCTCATCATAGCGCCTCTTTTCTAACATTTTATAAATATATATAAGTATTGTCATTTATGTTAAACAATAATTAAATAATAATAATTATTATTTAACAATGGCATATTTAAACTATATCACTAATTTTTGAAATTTTCAAGATAGAAATTAAAAAAATTTATTATAAAAAATATAGCGAAATAGTACATAAATTATAATATCATAGTATTACATGATAAGCAAAGGGAAGAAGTGGAGTAGTTATGATATATATTAAAGAAATTTAGCTAATTAATTATTAAAATGTAAAAAATAATTAAGATACAGGTATGATAGTTAAAAAATTAACAATAAATTATAATTAATTTGTAAATATTATAAAATTTAATTAAAAAGAGTCTATATGAATATCCTATTAATTTTAAATAAGATATTATAAAGACTCTTTTTCCTAATTAATAATATTTATTCAATTTTTAGATTCCTTTTTCGTATTGTTCTACCATTCTTTTAACCATTTCTCCACCAACACTTCCGCATTGTTTAGAAGTAAGGTTACCATTGTAGTCAGTGAAAGGAACTCCCATTTCGCTTGCTACTTCATTTTTGAATTTAGATAAACCATTTTTTGCTTCTGGAACTAATTTTTGTGCCATTATAAAGTTCCTCCTTTATGATATTTATTTATAAAGTAATCATTTACTTTACACTATTATGTTGTGCAGAAAAGCGTTAAATACTCTATAAAAAAGTAGGGAATAGTACCAAAAAAGTTATTTCTGTATAACGAATACCTTAATTAATATGCTTTTACTAAATTGTAATAATATTCAATATCAATGAGAAAAAAATCAAAATTAACTAAAAAAGTTTTAAAGAAAATAAAAAATATAAAAAATAGAAAAAATACCTAGACAATAGAAGAATAGAATGATAAAATGTGTAAGGAATAAATGAAAATTAATATCAATTAATAAATAATTTCAAATAGAATTATTTATTGTTTTTTGAGATAAGGTAAGGCAATATGGGGGAAAGCAAATGAAGAAAAGATATTTATTTATTGTATTAATAATATTATGTATTGCTTCAATATTTATAGGGGTAACTAATATCAATATTAATGATATATTAACTTTTAATATTGATAAGATTGAAATATTACTAATTAGTAGATTACCAAGGCTTATTGCAATAATCGTAGCAGGAGTTGGATTAAGTATTAGCGGTTTAATAATGCAGCAAATTAGTAAAAACAAATTTGTTTCTCCTACAACAGCAGCAACAGCAGATTTCGCTAAGCTAGGAATTTTATTTTGTATAATGATAATTCCAGGAGCAACGATTATGCAAAAGATGATAGTATCTTTTGTTTTTGCAGGATTAGGCACTGTACTATTTATGAAAATGATAAAAGCAATCAAAATAAAGAATATAGTATTTGTACCTTTAATAGGTATGATGCTAGGAAAAATTGTTGGATCAATAACTACATTCTTTGCATATAAATATGATTTAGTTCAAAATATTTCATCATGGATGGAAGGGGACATGTCTTTAATAATGAAAGGAAGTTATGAATTATTATACTTAAGTGTTCCTATGGTTATTATAGCATTTTTATATGCAAATAAATTTACTATTGTAGGAATGGGGGAAGACTTTGCAATTAATTTAGGATTAAATTACAACTTTGTAATTAATGTAGGCTTAGCAATAGTTTCATTAATTTGTGCAGTTACAATAATTACAGTTGGTAATATACCTTTCTTAGGTCTTATAATTCCCAATATAGTAAGCTTATATAGTGGAGATAATTTAAAGAAAACACTATATCATACAGCTTTATTAGGGCCTATATTCTTACTTGCCTGTGATATTTTAGGAAGAATAATAATATTCCCATTTGAAATGTCAATTAGTTTAACAGTAGGAGTTATAGGAAGTATAATTTTCCTTTATATGATAGTAAGGGGGACAAAAAATGAAGACTAAAGATAAAAAGAGTATAATAATTTTAACAGTTTTAGCTCTAATATTAATAACTTCGTTTTTATTTATTGGTGTAAATAGTGTTAATTTTAAATATGCTTTATATAGAAGAATTCCTAAAATATATGCAATGATATTAACTGGTGCAGCAATCGGTTTTTCATCATTAATATTCCAAACAGTTACAAACAATAGAATATTAACTCCTAGTATATTAGGAATAGATTCACTATATGTATTATTACAAACAACTATAGTGTTTTTATTAGGATCATCATCTGCAATAATAAGCAATGGAAATATAAATTTCATTATTACAATAGTATCTATGCTTTTATTTTCAAGTTTAATATATAAATTTATATTTAAAAAAGGAAGTAAAAATATATTTACATTGTTATTAGTTGGTGTGGTATGCGGTACTTTATTTGAAAGTTTAACTACATTTATGCAGGTTCTTATAGACCCAGTAGAGTTTCAAGTAGTACAAGATAAAATGCAAGCTAGCTTTAATAATATAAATACTGATTTATTATTTGTATCAAGTATTGTAATAATATTATGTATAGGATATGTTTATGATTATTTAAAAATACTAGATGTTATGTCATTAGGAAGGGATGAAGCTATAAATCTTGGAGTAGACTATGACAAAATGGTAAAGAAAATGTTAATAGTAGTAGTTTTATTAACTTCAGTTGCAACTGCATTAGTTGGACCTATAACTTTTTTAGGGCTACTTGTAGTAAATATAGCAAGGCAGGTTATATCAAGTTACAAACATAGTACCTTAGGCATAGGAACTATATTAATTAGCATAGTAGCATTGATAGGTGGACAATTATTTGTTGAACAAGTAATGAATTTTGGTGTATCAGTAAGTGTAATAATTAACTTTATTGGAGGAATTTATTTCATTTACTTAGTAATGAAGGAGAGAAATAGATGATAGAAGTAAAGAATATAAGTAAAGCCTATGGAAATAAAAAAGTAGTAGATAATGTATCTTTAAATATTCAAGAGGGTAAAATAACTTCTTTCATTGGTCCAAATGGAGCTGGAAAAAGTACTCTTCTTTCAATAATGAGTAGACTTTTAAAGCGAGATTCTGGAGAAGTTTTATTAGATGGAAAAGATATTTTAAGTTGGGATAATAAAGAATTAGCGAAAAAAATAGCTATATTAAGACAATCTAATAATATTAATATTAGATTAACAATTAAAGAGTTAGTTAGCTTTGGTAGATTTCCTCATTCACAAGGAAATTTAAAAGAAGAAGATTATAAATATATAGATGAAGCAATTAATTATATGCAGCTTAAGGAATTTGAAGATAGATATTTAGATGAATTGAGTGGTGGACAAAGACAAAGGGCTTATATTGCAATGGTAATAGCTCAAAATAGTGATTATATATTCCTTGATGAGCCATTAAATAATTTAGATATGAAGCATTCAGTAGAAATAATGAAAACTTTAAGAAAGCTTTGTGATGAATTAAATAAAACCGTTGTAATAGTTATACATGATATTAATTTTGCTTCTTGCTATTCAGATTACATTGTTGCATTAAAAGATGGTAAACTTGTGAAAAATGGTGTAACTGAAGAAACTATACAAAAGGAAGAGTTAGAAAATATATATGAAATTGACTTCCATATAGAAAATATTAATAACAGAAATATTTGTGTATATTTCTAATAAAAAGAGAAGTGTATTTTATGGCAAATTATTAAATTTGCCTTTAAATAAGAAATATATTGATAATGAGTATCAATATTAAAAACAAGGAGTGTTTTAAGGATGAAGAAAAAAACAATTTTATCAATAGTAGTTTTATTAGTTATAGTTTTAGGTATATTTGGTATAACTAAATTTGTTGGAGCTGAAGGTAATGCTGAAGGAGAAACTTTAGTGGTTACACATGAGTCAGGAGAAACAACAGTTAATAAAAATCCTAAAAGAGTAGTAGTATTTGATTACGGTATATTAGATTCATTAGATAAATTAGGTGTTGAAGGAATAATAGGTGTAGTTCAAGATGGAATTCCAGAATATTTAAGTAAATATGCTAGTGAAGAATATTCAAGTATAGGAACTTTAAAAGAACCAGATATGGAAAAAATATTTGAATTAACTCCAGATTTAATAGTAATTTCTGGTAGACAAGCTGATTATTATGAAGAGTTAAATAAAATTGCACCAACTATCAATTTAAGCTTAAATAATGAAAATTATTTAGAATCATTTGAAACTAATATGAATATATTAGGAGAAGTTTTTGGTAAAGAAAAGGATGTAGAAAAAGAACTTGCTACAATTAAAGAATCTATTCAAGAGTTAAATACTAAGGTAACAGAAAAAGGTATTAATGGCCTTATTGCATTAGCTAACGATGGTGCATTTAGTGTTTATGGAGCAGAATCAAGATTTGGAATAATCCATAACGGATTTGGTGTTACTCCAGTTGACACAACAATTGAAGGGTCAACACATGGACAAAAGGCTTCATTTGAATATGTAGTAGAAAAAAATCCAGATTATTTATTTGTTGTTGATAGAGCTGCTATTGTAGGAGGAACAACATCAGCAAAAGAATTATTTGAAAATGAATTAATGGAAAAAACAGATGCTTATAAAAATGGAAATATTGTTTATTTAGATCCAAGTATTTGGTATACAGCAACAGGTGGTTTTACATCAACAATGAAGATGGTTGAAGAAATTAATAGTGCTATAAAATAGGTTTAAAGACTAGTTACGTTTTAAGTAACTAGTCTTTTGTTATGTAAAAATTAATAAAATGTAAAATAGTTGATTATGATTAAAACAAATTGATATTTATGTATAAATAAGATTAAAAAAATAGTAATAATATATGAAAATGGAAGATAAAATAATAATTGACAAATAAAACCATATAAGGTATTATTGATAATAACTTTAACACTTTAATCTGCTAAAGGGAGGCGATTTGAATTAAAAATATTATACCAGAAGGAATGCGAGATTTTACGGTTGATGAGTGTAAGAGAAGAAATAAGATTATAGAAACTATTACTGAAAGGTTTAGTAAATGGGGATATAGTGAAGTTTCTACTCCAATAGTTGAATATTATAAAACTTTCAATCATAAAACTCAAGATTTAAAAGAAGAAGAAATGTACAAGTTTTTTGATAGCAGAGGAAGAATTTTAGTATTAAGGCCTGATATGACTGTACCTGTTGCAAGATTAGTTAATACTAAATTAAAAGATATGAAGTTACCTCTAAAGCTTTTTTATAATGCAGAGGTTTTTAGAGTACATGAAAGCTTTGAGGGAAAGAGAAATGAATATTTAGATTGTGGAATAGAGTTAATTGGGGCATCTGGAGAAAAAACTGACTTAGAAGTGTTAGTGACTGCATTAGAAGTATTAAAGGCATTAGATACTAAAAAAGAATTTAAGTTAGAGATAGGTAATGTAAATATATTGAAATCAGCATTAAAAGATATGAATTTATCTATTGATAATCAAAATAAGGTTATTGAGTTAATTAATAAAAAAAGTTTAACAAGTTTAAGGGAATATTTAGATGATATAGAAATTAGAAAAGAGTATAAAGAATTTTTAAATAAATTTCCTTGGCTTTTTGGTGGTTATGAAATGATTAAAAAAGCTAAAGGTTTAGCATTTAATGAGGATATGAAAAAAAATATAGAGTATCTTGAAAACTTATATTTAAACTTGCAAAAGCTTGGATATGAAAAGTATTTATCTGTTGATATTAGCATGGTACCAAGAGTGAATTATTATTCAGGAATAATTTTTAAAGGATATGTAAAAGAAATAGGTTCAACTGTTATTAGAGGTGGAAGATATGATAATTTACTAGAGAGTTTTGGTAAAAGTATTCCTGCAATAGGATTTTCAGTAGATGTAAATTTGCTCATTGATTCTTGTGATTATGAAGAAAAAGTTAATTCAGAAAAAATTATTTTAAGTAAAGATAATTATTTGGAAGAATTAAGAAAAGCAATAAATAAAACTAGAAATGGCGAAAAGATAGAAATAATTTATAAATAGAATTAAAAGGTGTGGGTGATTTGATTAGTATAGCGCTTACAAAGGGTAGGATAGAAAAAGGAGCAATTAAGTTATTAGAGCAAGCTGGATTTGGAGTTGAAGAATTAAAAGATAAGGGCAGAAAGTTGGTTTTTAATGATACCAAAGAAGATATACGATATTTTTTAGTTAAAGCAAATGATACTGTTACCTATGTAGAACATGGAGTAGCAGATATTGCAATAGTAGGTAAGGATACGTTATTAGAAAAAGAAGAAAATTACTATGAGGTATTAGATTTAGGAATGGGAAAGTGTAAATTTATTGTAGCAACATTACCAGGTACTAATATTTTTAATAAAATAGGCCATATAAAAATAGGTACAAAGTATCCAGCGGTAGCAAAGAGCTATTTTGAGGGCAAAGGAATGGATGTTGAAATCATAAAAATAGAAGGATCTGTAGAGCTTGCACCTATACTTGGAATTAGTGAAGGTATTGTAGACATAATGGAAACTGGTACAACATTAAAGGAAAATGGTCTAGTTGTTGTAGATGAGATTTGTGATATTAGTTCAAGAGTGATAGTAAATAAATCAAGTTTTAAATTAAAAAGAAATGAAATAAATAGTTTTATAGATAAAATAAGAGAAGTATGTAACTAATAGTGTTTATTATATAAAACTAAAGGGGGCAAGGTTAATATGATAGACATAATAGAATTGGACAATAAGAGTATAAAAGAAATTGTAAAATGTTTAAAAAAGAGAAATAACACAGCTGATGTAAGAAGAAATGTTGAAGATATTATTGAAGATATTAAGGAAAATGGAAACAAAGCGTTAAGAGAATATACATTAAAATTTGATAAAGCAGATTTAAAGGATTTTTTAGTTTCTGAAGAGGAAATTAATAATGCTTACAACAAATGTGATAAGTCAATATTAGAGATATTAGAAGAAAGCAAGAATAATATTACTAAGTATCATGAAAAACAAAAAAAGACAGGCTATCTTTATCAAAAGGAATTAGGAATTTATATGGGGCAAAGAATAATTCCTGTTGAAAGTACAGGGGTGTATGTTCCAGGGGGGAAGGCAGCATATCCTTCATCAGTATTAATGAATGTAATTCCTGCAAAGGTTGCAGGTGTTAAAGAAATTATAATTGCAACACCACCTAATAGTGATGGTGAAGTTAATCAAAATATATTAGTAGCAGCTAAAATTTGTGGCGTTAATAAAGTTTATAAAATTGGAGGCGCACAAGCTATTGCAGCATTAGCTTTTGGAACAGAAAGTATTAATCCAGTGGATATGATAGTAGGGCCAGGAAATGCATATGTAGCAGAGGCAAAGAGGCAGGTATACGGAATTGTTGGCATAGATATGGTTGCTGGACCTAGTGAAATTTTAGTTATTGCTGAGAATGATGCAAATCCAAGATATATAGCTGCTGATATGATGTCACAAGCAGAACATGATGAATTAGCATCATCAATTTTATTAACAACATCTAAAGAGTTGGCTTTGAATGTTAAGAAAGAAATTAGTATTCAAATTAAAAATCTTTCAAGAAAAGAGATAATAGAAAAATCCTTAAGTGATTATGGAAAAATAATTGTGTGTAATGATATTGATGAGTGTATAAAGCTAACTAATTTAATTGCACCAGAACATTTAGAGATTTTACTTGAAAATCCTTTAGATTACTTAGATGAAATAAAAAATGCAGGTTCTGTTTTTTTAGGATCATATACACCAGAACCTATAGGAGACTATTTTGGTGGTACAAATCATGTATTGCCTACTAGTGGAACAGCAAAATTTTCATCACCATTATCAGTTGATACTTTTGTAAAAAAATCATCATTTTTATCTTATTCAAAGCGTGCATTATATAGGGATGGCAATAAGATAATAAAATTTGCAAACGAAGAAGGATTAACTGCTCATGCAAATTCTGTAAAGGTAAGATTAGATAATGAAGAAAATTAAAAGTTATAAAGGGATAATGAATGATGAATTTGGTATAAGAGTAAATGGTAATGAGAGTTATAAAAATATTACAAAGGATGAATTAAATGAGATTATTGAAGAAGTAAAAAAAATAAATTTTAATAGATATCCGGATAATGATTCTATAGATATAAGAAAAGCATATGCAAATGTAATTGGAGTAAGTGAAGAAAATATTATTGCTGGCAATGGATCAGATGAAATGATTTCTTTAATAATAGATACTCAAATAACTAAAAGGAAAACTGTATTAACTATTAATCCAGATTTTTCAATGTATGATTTTTATACTTCTTTAAATGATGGGATAATTAAAAAATATAATACAGAAAAAGATGGCGAGTTCTCAGTTAGTAAATTTATAACATATGGTAAGAAAGTGGAGCCAAAAGTTATTATCTTTTCTAATCCTAATAATCCAACAGGTCATGTAATAAGCTCAGAAGATATTATTTTTATTTTAGAATCATTTAAAGATACTTTAGTGGTAGTTGATGAAGCTTATTATGAATTTTATGGACAAAGTATGATTGGGTATATAGAGATGTATAAAAATTTAGTTGTTACAAGAACATTATCTAAAGCATGGGGATTAGCAGCACTAAGAATAGGATTCTTAATTGCAAATAAAGAATTGATTAAAAGCTTAAACTTAAGCAAGGTTCCATATAATTTAAATACATTTTCTCAACTAGTAGGATGTATTGTTTTGAGACATCCAGAAAGGATATTAAAAAATGTCGAAGAAATAGTGCATGAAAGAGAAAGATTATATAAAAGATTAAATGAAATACAAAAGAATAGTAATGATGAAATCAAATTTTATAAATCAAAGTCTAACTTTATTTTTGGTAGAACAAAAAATAAAGAAAAATTAAAAAAGGCGTTAGAGGATAAAGGAATATTAATAAGATATTTTGAAGATGATAGCTTTAGAATTTCAGTAGGTTCACCTTTGGAAAATGACTTTATTGTAAATATTATAGGAAATAATATGTGTGAAGTGAGGGAGAAGTGTGAAGAGAATATCTCAAATTAATAGAAAGACTAATGAAACAAATACTATTTTAGACATTGACTTAGATGGAGAGGGAATAAGTAATATACAAACTAATATAGGATTTTTTAATCATATGATTGATTTACTGGCATTTCACAGCAATATAAATATTAATTTAAATGCAGATGGAGATATTGATGTTTGTGATCATCATTTAATAGAGGATGTTGGAATTGCTTTGGGAAAATGCATGAATGAAGCATTAGGAGAAAGAAGAGGAATAAAAAGATATGGAACTTTTTTTCTTCCAATGGATGAAGCATTAGTAATGGTATCAGTAGATATTAGTGGAAGAAGTTATTTGCATTTTGAAGGGGAGTTTAAAAGAGAAAATATAGGTGATTTTTCTACAGAAATGGTTAAAGAATTTTTTAGAGCTGTTGCCTTTAATGCAGGAATTACATTGCATATAAGGGTTTTATATGGTGAAAATGATCATCATAAAATCGAAGGGATATTCAAAGCTTTTGGAAGAGCATTAAAAGAAGCTATTACTATTGAAGGTAATAGCATACCTTCTTCTAAAGGTGTTCTTTAAAAAAATTAAAGAATTGTGGGAGGATATATGATTACAATTATTGATTATGGAATGGGCAACTTAAAAAGTGTATATAATGCTTTAGTTAAGATTGGTTTTAATTGTCGTATTTCCGGGGAAATAAAAGATATAGAAAAATCGGATAAATTAATATTACCTGGGGTTGGAGCTTTTAAAGATGCAATGGATAATTTAGAGAAAATGAACTTAATTCCTATAATAAATAAAAAGGTTAATGAGGGATGTCCATTACTAGGCATTTGTTTAGGAATGCAAATGCTTTTTGAAGAAGGATATGAAGGGCAGCCTAGAAAAGGTCTTGGTTTTATAGAAGGAGAGGTTAAGCTAATAGAACCAAATGAAGAAGTAAAAATACCTCATATAGGCTGGAATAGATTAGAAATAATCAAAAAAAGTAAAATATTTAACGGACTTAACGAGGAGAGTTTTGTTTATTATGTTCATAGCTTCATGTCAACAAATATGTCAGAGGATAATTTAATTGCATATTCAGAGTATGGTGGAATTAACATACCAGGAATGGTGAATAAGAGAAATATATATGGGGCACAATTTCATCCAGAAAAAAGTGGGGAAGTTGGATTAAGAATACTTAAGAATTTTGGGGAGTTGATTGTATGATTATAATTCCAGCTATAGATATTATAGATGGTAAACCTGTGAGACTTTATCAAGGTGACTATGATAAGAAGGAAATAGTAGGTAAAGATATATTAGAAATAGCTAAGAGTTTTGAAGAAACAGGAGCAGAATATATTCATTTAGTAGATTTAGATGGAGCAAAAGTTGGAAAATTAGTCAATAAGGAAATAATTATTAAAGTTGCTAAAGAGATAAATGTGCCTGTTGAAGTTGGTGGGGGAATTAGAACTTATGAAGATATTAAGTATTTAATAGATAATGGAGTAAGTAGGGTTATTTTAGGTACAGTTGCAATGGAAGATTCTGAATTTGTTAAAACTGTTGTAAATGAATTTGGAGAAAAAATTGCAGTTGGAGTAGATTGTAAGAATGAATATTTATGTGGAAGAGGTTGGCTTCAAGAGAGTAGGATTCATTATATTAGTTTTTCTAAAAAGATGGAAGACTTAGGAGTTAAAAATATTATTTTAACTGATATTAGTAAGGATGGAACTTTAAAGGGTACCAATATAGATATGCTTAAAAAGTTAAGTGAAAATGTAAAAATCAATTTAACAGCTTCAGGAGGAGTGGCTGGAAGTGATGATATTAAAGAACTTAAAAAATTAAATATATATGGTGTAATTGTTGGGAAAGCAATTTATTCAGGATACATAAATTTAAAAGAAGCTATTGATTTATGTAAAATAAATTCCTAAAAAGATTGAAGGTGAAAGTATGCATACAAAAAGAATAATTCCTTGTCTAGATGTAAGAGCAGGAAAAGTTGTTAAGGGTATAAACTTTGTAGGAATAAAGGAAGTTGGAGATCCTGTTGATCTTGGGGAATATTACTATAAGCAAGGTGCTGATGAACTTGTTTTTTTAGATATTACTGCCACGCATGAAGGTAGAGGGATAATGGAAAAAGTAGTTGAAAGAGTATCAGAAAAGATTTTTATTCCTTTTACTGTAGGTGGAGGATTAAGAAATATTGATGATATAAAGAGAATACTAAGAGCTGGAGCCGACAAAGTGAGTTTAAACTCAGCTGCTGTAAGAAATAAGGAATTAATAAAAGAATGTGCTTATTATTTTGGAAATCAATGTATTGTTTTAGCTGTGGATGCAAAAAAAAGAGATGATAATAGTGGTTGGAATGTTTTTGTGAATGGTGGAAGAATTGATACAGGGATAGACGCACTTAAATGGATAGAAGAAGCAACTAAATTAGGAATAGGTGAAATACTATTAACTTCAATGGATACAGATGGAACTAAAAAAGGCTTTGATTTAGAGCTTACTAGAAAGGTAAGTGAACTTACTAATGTTCCAGTAATTGCTTCTGGTGGATGTGGAGCATTAAAAGATTTTGAAGAGGTATTTAAAGATGGGATGGCAGATGCTGCATTGGCTGCTTCATTATTCCATTATGGTGAATTAAGTATTAGAGAAGTAAAAGATTATTTAAAACAAAGAAACGTTAATGTGAGAATGTAGTTATGTGATTTATTAATATGAAGAGAAGTAATTAATGGGAGGTGTGAAATGGAGAAAATAGCTTTAGATTTTGAAAAAGGAAATGGATTAATACCTACTGTTATTCAAGATTATGAAAGTAATGAAGTATTAATGGTTGCTTATATGTCTGAAGAAAGTTTAAAACTTACTTTAGAAAGTAAAAAAACATGGTTTTATAGTAGAAGTAGAAATGAACTATGGAATAAAGGGGTAACCTCGGGGCATTTTCAAGAAGTTAAAGAAATTTGGACAGACTGTGACAATGATACTTTATTAATTAAGGTAATTCAAAATGGAGCAGCTTGTCATACAGGTAAAAAGAGTTGTTTCTTTAGGAGGGTGTGTTAAATATGGTATTAGAAGATATATTTGAAATTATTAAAGATAGAAAAGAAAATGGAGAAGATGGGTCATATACTAAATATTTATTTGATAAGGGTACAGATAAGATATTGAAAAAAGTTGGAGAAGAATGCACTGAAGTAATAATTGCTGCTAAAGGTGAAGATAAAAATGAGATAGTAAATGAAATTTGTGATTTAGCATACCATGTACTTGTACTTATGGCAGATAAGGAAATAACCTTAGAAGAATTAAATGAACAATTAAAAATTAGAAGAAATAAGATTAATAATTTTAAAGGTGAAAGAAAAAGTATTGATAATGTTTAATCAATTTTAATTATTAAGGCGAGTGAATATATTTTCTAATTCAATAAAAAGATTTAATATATAAATTAATGCAAGATAGTTCAAATTAAAATTAATATATTAATGTAATAAGGAGCTAATGTTTTTATGTAAATATAAAAGCATTAGCTTTTAAAATATTTTAATGTAAAAAATATAGAATACATTAAATAAGAAATTAATGAATTTTATTAATTAATGTTTAAAATTATATATATAAGTTAATAATCACAATTGGTGATGTATTGTGATTAATATGTATAGGACATTGGTCAATAGCATAAAAGATGATGAAAATTTTAAAAAATGCAATAATAATTTTAATATAACTAAAGAAGATAAAGAAAAAGGTAAAATTGAATGCCCTAAGTGTCATAGTGAAAAAGTGATTAAATTTGGATTTTATAATGGAATTCAAAGATATAAATGCAAGAATGAAGATTGTTGTAAAACATTTATTGATGAGAAAAGTAATCCTTTTAGATATTCTAAAAAGTTTAAAGAAAATTGGGAACAATATTTTGAACTTTTTATTAAAGGGTTATCATTAAGAGAATGTGCTGCTAAAATGGGAATTACGTTAGTAACGGCATTTTTTTGGAGACATAGATTTTTAGCAGATTTATGTGAAAAAAGTTATATCAAAAAAATAGGATCTTATGTTGAATTAACTAAATTGGTTTTATATGAAAATTTTAAAGGTGATAGAGGATATCATGGGGAAGAAAGAGATAAGATTATAGTTGTTAATGCATTAAATGATTATATGGATATAAGTTCAATAATTGCTGGTAGAAAGTTTTTAGGATTTTACGAAATTAGAGATAATATTATACCTAGAATAGATGCTAAAGCTTATGTAGTTGGATTCCAAGATAGTAGATTAAAGATGTTTGCTAATGCTTTAAATGAAATTAGGAATGTAAAGTTAAGAAAAGATATTAATGAGTTAAAAATAGATTTGGCATATTCAAATAAAGTGAAGAAATGGCTTATTAAATTTAATGGAGTTGCAAGTAAGTATCTGGATCATTATTTAAGTTGGAGAGCTTTTGAATATAAAAATAATACAGAATATGAAAGAAAGAATATATTTTCAATGAAAAAAGTATATTCTCAAATTAATGTAAAAGCTAAAATTAGCACATATATATCATGGGGAAATATAAAGAAAAGGACTATAGAAATATGAGTTATTAGATAAAATAAAAAAAGATAGATTTCTACTTATTATAATAATTTATTTAAGAATGTGATGTGAAATTTATAGCTTTTTATTGGGACACTATTTTCTATTTAGAGAATAGTTTATTTTTCATGTTTAAAATTGAAAAATATTTAGTGTTTGTAATACTTTTACATATAGAATTAAATTAAGATAGTATTTAGTGAAGGAGTGTATAATGTTAGATACTTAAGCGTATAGAGTAATGTTATATCAAAATGTTGTTAACAACATTTTGATATAACATTACTCTATATAGAAAAGAATATTAGTACTAAGAAGTTGTAGATTTAAGTTGTTGTTCAATGGCTAAATAACTAGAAATATTAATAAAAGATAATGAAATATTAAAATTAGGTATTCTGTAAAAAAAATATAATGTTATATGAGTATTGAATAAAAAAGTATTTACTAATAAGGCATAAGAAAAACTATGATATAATGAGATTAATACTGTTTGATATAAAAAATCAAAAGTTAATATAAAATTCAAGGGCAATAAGGAGAAATAAAATGATTAAAGCTGTAATTTTTGATTTAGATGGAACGTTGTTAGATACATTAGAGGATTTAGCTAATGCATGTAATTATGCATTAAGAAGTTGTGGATATAAGGAACATGCAGTAAAAGATTATGTGAGATTTGTTGGAAGTGGAAGATATGTTTTAATTCAACGTATATTGCCAGAAGCTGATAGAGAAAATAAAGATATAATCAATAAGGTTTTAGCCTTTTTTGATGAGTATTATGGAGAGCATATGTTAGATACTACAAAACCATATGATGGCATTAGTGGTATGATTGATGAATTAAAGAAAAATAACATAAGGCTTGCTGTTGTATCAAATAAGCCAGATGAGTTTGCAGGCGAAGTAGTTAAAAAGTATTTTGATGATAAATTTGAAATTACTTATGGACAGAGACCTAATCATGCGGTTAAACCAGATCCAAGAACTGTATATGAAGTTATTGACTATTTAAAAGTTAGTAAAGAAGAATGCGTATATGTTGGGGATTCTGATGTTGATATGCTTACTGCAAAAAATGCTAATGTTAAATCAATAGGTGTGGCATGGGGCTTTAGAGGAGAAGATGAATTAATAAATGCTGGTGCAAATCATATTATTCAAAATCCTAATGAGTTATTAGAATTAATAAAATAGATGATCAATAAGAAAATAAACTAGATTAATTAAAATCAATATAGGGTAGTTAGTAATAATAAACTAACTACTCTATATTTTTTACTTTTATTGCTAACAATATAAATATATTGACATTTTATAAAAAAAGAGATAGCATTAACATATTACCGATAGGAATAGTGGGTAATATCTAAAATGCTATAAAGAAGGTGAGTTTATGAAGATTTCAACTAAATCAAGATATGGAATAATTGCATTGATTGACTTGGTAATTAATTCAGAATATGGTTCTGTAACTTTGAAAGCTATATCAGAACGTCAAAATATATCAGAGAGATATTTAGAGCAAATATTTTCATTACTTAGAAAGTCAGGATTAATAATTGGGAAAAAAGGGGCTCAAGGTGGATATACTTTAACTAAACACCCAAATGAAATTACAATAGGAGAAATTTTAAAAGTCTTAGAGGGTGATTTACTTTTAATAGATGTAAAGGAGTATGAAGCAAATGAAATGGAGGGATTTGTAAATAGAGAAATTTGGAGTGAAATAAATAAAAAAATAAATGATTATTTTGAATCAATAACATTAGAGGAAATTGTTAATAAATATAAAAAAGAGAAAGTAGAAATTGTATATTATATATAATTTAAACTAGTATAATATATGATTTTGATGTAATATATAAATGGTATTTATAGACATATAGGAGGGCAAAATGAATAATACTTTTTTATCAGATTTTATAATGATAACAAATTTTAAAACCATAGCATTTATTGCTGTACTAGTAGCTATATTATTTGGTGTAAACCTTATGGCTAAAAAGAAAGTTAAATTTTCAACTAGAATGATAGTTTCTACTATCGCAGGATTAATTTTAGGAGTAATAATACAATTAGTAGCAGGACTGCCAAGTGATCCAAGCGAAGTTCAATGGATTAATGAAGTAAACAAGTGGTATGGACTTATTGGTTATGGATTTATGGATTTATTAAAGATGCTTGTAGTTCCTTTAATATTTGTATCTATTATCAGAGTTATTATAAATATGAAGGCTGGTGAGAATCTAGGAAAATTAACAACAAGATCAATTTTTACATTACTAGGTACTACTGCAATTGCAGCCATAGTAGGTATTATAGTAGGAAATTTATTTAAACTTGGGGTTTCTTCAAATGTAGTTCAAAGTACAAGTGAAATAAGAGAAATAACTCCAGTTGTTGATACATTAAGAGGATTACTTCCATCTAATCCTGTTGCGGCAATGGCTGAAGGTAATGTAGTTGCTGTTGTAATATTTGCAGCATTTATTGGTAACTCAATGAAGATATTAAATAAAAAGTACAGTGATGTTATTAAGCCTGTAACTGATTTAGTTAATGCTTCATATAAGATTATTACTAGTCTTGCTATGACTGTTATTAAATTTATGCCATATGCTGTAGTTGCATTGCTTGCGAATACAATAGCAGGAAGAGGACTAGCAGCAATAAAAGAAGTTGTTTGGTTTATAGTTGCACTTTACTTAAGTATTATTATAGTATTTATAATTCATTTAATAATTATAGCTATGTTAGGTTTAAATCCTATTACTTATGTAAAAAAGGCAATGGAACCTTTGATTTTAGCTTTTACTTCACGTTCTAGTCTTGGTACTTTACCAGTTACTATTGAAACACTAACTGATAAAATTGGTGTTGATAATGGAATTTCTTCATTTGTTGGAAGTTTAGGTTCTAATATGGGGATGAATGGATGTGCAGCTATTTATCCTGCATTAATGGCAGTTACATTAGCTAATATGTCAGGAACTAAAATGGATATTAGCTTCTATGGAATGCTTATAGTTATAATTGTAATTGGATCTTTAGGTATTGCTGGACTACCAGGAAGTGCAACAATGGCTGTTTCAGTAGCAATTTCAGGAATGGGAATGGGAGCATATTTCCCATTAGCAGGAGGAATAATAGCAATTGACCCTATATTAGATATGGGACGTACTATGCTAAATGTTAATGGAACAATGGTTACAGCAGTTGCTGTTGGGAAAAGTTTTAATAAAATTGACAAAGAAAAATATAATAGCAAATAAAATGTATATTTTGGAAGAAAGACCTCTGTAAAAGTGTTTACAGAGGTTTTTATTATGAATTTTATATAAAATTTTCGCGGAAAAAATAGAATATTAATATTAGTATCTTTTGATATAAAGCAAAATGTAGTAGAATAATAGTTATGTAACATAAATGGAATATATGTTAAATCTATGATGGGAGATAGAGGAATGGTAAACAAAAAGAAAAAGAAGAAAAAAGATAAAAAATCATTAGGCTATAAGCAGAGATTGAATTTAGTTTATTCTATTGTATTTTGCTTGTTAGGTTTTTTAGTTATTAGATTAGGATGGTTAATGTTAGTAAGTGGTAGAGCGTTAGAAGCTAAGGCAAATTCAGAGTGGCAAAGAGAAATCAGCGTGACTGCAACTAGAGGTGATATTTTAGATAGAAATGAATCAGTATTAGTATCTTCTGCTAATGTTTATAGACTTGATTTTGATTTGGATGCCATTAGAACTCATATAAAAAATAAAGATGTAACTAAAGAGGAAATTGCAACTCAAATAGCCTCTGTGGTAACAGAAGTAAGTTATGATGAAATTTTGGAAGCATTAAATAAAAAAAATAGTGATGGCAGTGATGCAACATACGCAAGACTTGCAAGAGGAATAACAAAGGATGTTGCAGATAGTGCAGATGATTTAGGTATATATGGATTAATTGTGTCAAGAGATGTTAAAAGATATTATCCAAATGGAAATTTCTTATCAACAGCTTTAGGTGGAATTAATTCTGAAGGGGTTGGATTAACGGGAATAGAATTACAATATGATGAATATTTAGCTGGTATTTCAGGAATGAAAATCGGAGGCTATGATAGTTGGGGAAATAGATTACCATTTGAAACATATAAATTTACACCTCCTGTAGATGGAAATGATATTATATTAACTATAGATGAAAACTTACAATATGTTGCTGAAAAAATAGCACAAAAAGGTTTAGAAGAGCATAATGCAAAGGGAGTTCATGTTTTAATAATGGATCCTAATAATGGAGAAATTCTTGCGATGGTAAATAAACCTGACTATGATCCTAATACGCCTTATGAAGGATATGAATCTTTTGAGGGTGAGACTGAAAATGATCAAATTCAAAATATGTGGAGAAATTGGCTTGTAAGTGATACTTTTGAACCAGGATCTACTTTTAAGACAGTTACAATGGTAGCAGCATTAGAAGAAGGTTTAGTAAGTGATGATGATATATTTGTTTGTAATGGATCAGTTAAGTTTGGAAATACAACTGTTCATTGTTGGAAGCATGAAGGTCATGGAACTCAAACTTTAGCTGAAGTATTAAAAAACTCATGTAATGTTGGTATGATGGAAATTGGACAAAGACTTGGAATAGAAAAATTAAATAAATATATTTATAAATTAGGATTTGGAAAAACAACAGGAATAGATTTGCCAGGGGAAGCATCTGGTATAGTTAAATCAAGTGATACTGTATCAGTTATTGATTTAGCAACAATTTCGTTTGGACAAACTAATACAGTGACATCATTACAACTTATGACGGCATTTAATGCAATTGCAAATGGTGGTGATTTAATACAACCTCATATAGTTAAAGAAATTTCACATGAAGATGAAAGTGGAAATAGAATTATAGATGAGGAAATAAAGGCAGCTATAAAGACAGATGTATTATCAGATGAAAGTACAGCTTTATTAAGAAGTTATTTGGAAAGAACTGTAACTAAAGATGGTCCAGATGGATCTTTTGTTCAAGGATATAATGTTGGTGGAAAAACTGGTACAGCTCAAAAGGTTGACCCTGAAACGGGAACTTATTCAAAGGATAAGTATATTTCATCAATGATAGCATTGGCTCCAGTAGAAAATCCACAAATAACGGTATTTATTGCAGTAGATGAACCAAGTAATGGAGCTTATTATGGTGGTGAAGTTGCAGCACCATTAATGAAAGAATTATTTGAAGAAGTATTTAAGTATATGGATTCGCCACTTGCTAAAGAAAGATTTTCAATTTATAAGAATGTAATTATTCCTGATGTAAGAGGAAAATCTATAGAAGAAGCAAAAGAAATATTAAAAGCAAATAATTTAGAAGCTGAAGTAAAAGGAAATGGAAAGACTATAGTTTCTATGGATACTTATCCAGGAGCTACAGTTAAAGAAGGAACTACTATTACAATAACAGCAAAAGATAGTGGTCAAGTTGAAAAACAAGTAATAATGCCAGATTTAAAAGGAAATACAGAAGAATTCGCAACTTCTATCTTAAATAATTTAGGGTTGGTTTATGAATTTGAGGGAGAAGGAAATGTTTATTCACAAAGTGTTACAGCAGGTAATAAAGTAGTTAAAGGAACAAAAGTTACTATAACGCTTAAGAAAGAATTTGAATATTAATAAGTATATTCTGAGGAAGGTAATATGAAAAGTAATGGAAAAAATATAAAAAAGGGAAATGTGAAGAAAAAAAGACGTGTAAAACGTAAGCGAAGATATAAAGCTGTGAATTTATATATACTTTGCTCTGTTATGGCTTTAGTTGCTATTGGAATAATTATGGTTTTTTCAGCAAGTTATTATGATGCCTTATATAAACATAAAGATGTTTTTTATTTCTTAGGTAAAGAATTGACATGGGCTCCTATTGGGATTGTTGCAATGATAGTAATGATGTTGGTTGATTATCATGTGTGGAAAAAGTTCACTGTACTCGGATATGGGATAACGATTGTGGCATTAGTTGCAGTATTATTGTTTGGAGAAAATATTAATGGTGCAACACGTTGGCTTAATATAGTAGGTATATCTTTCCAACCATCGGAGCTTGCAAAATATATAATTGTATTTTTCTTAGCAATGATGATTGAAAAGTATGGACAGGTAAAAAAGAATTGGATAGTTCCATTAATATACTTAGGAGCCGCAGGTGTATTTTCTATATTAGTTTTTATGGAGAATAATTTAAGTATTGCAGCTATAATAATGTTTGTAGCATTTATTATGGTTTTTGTATCAGGAATGAATGGAAAAGAAACAATTGCATTAATGGGGGCTGGTGGAGTTTTAGGTGCCATGGGAATTTTTAGTTCTGATTATAGAAGAGAAAGATTTATGAGTTTTACAAACCCATGGAAATATGCTAATGATGAAGGGTATCAATTAGTTCATTCACTTTATGCAATAGGATCAGGTGGATTGTTTGGAGTTGGACTTGGCAATTCTAAACAAAAGGCATTATATATGCCAGAACCACATAATGACTTTATATTTGCAATAATAGCAGAAGAGTTGGGGTTAGTTGGATGTATTATAATTATGGCAATTTTTGCTGTATTGATTATTGCAGGTATTGATGTTGCTATGAAGGCTAAAGACAAGTATGGAAAGCTATTGGCAGCAGGTATTATTTCAGTAATAGCAGTACAGGTAATAATTAATATAGCAGTTGTTACAGGAAGTATGCCAGTTACAGGGGTGCCTTTACCTTTTATAAGTTATGGTGGTACATCACTTGTATTTAACTTAGCTGCAGTAGGAGTATTACTTAATATATCAAGACAAACAAAAAGTCATAAAGATGAAATTCAAGAAAAAATAATTAAGAGTAAAATGAATGTTTAATAATTTAGAGGCTGCAAGTGTAGCCTCTTTTATTTAAAAAAATATGGTTAATATAGTAGAAGATATATTTTGATGGTTTTAATGGGGGGAAAATAATGGGTAGCAAATCAGGTGATTTAATTAGAAATACTATAATAATAGTTTTAAGTAGTATTATTTATGGAATAATTATTACTGGTTGTAGTGATAATACAAGTTTTAAAAGTACAGAATTAAACAATGTTTTTATTGATAATTTAAATATAGGAAGTTCTATACAAAATATTAATTTGAAAAAATATACAGAAAGTAATAGATATTCTGGTGACTATATGTGTAAATTTGAAGAACTTATAATTGATTCAGAAGATAATAAAGTTAAGTATTTATTTGGAAGATTTGATGAGAAGAGGATAGTTATATCTATAAATAATAAAAGAAATTTAAGCTATATATATGAAGTGTCAGAGATACTTGGATATAATTATAAAGAAAAGTGGAAAGATAGGGAACAGCAGTTAAAAGAATATATTTATTATGATAATATAAATGGTATAAAAGCTGAATTTATATATTCAGATTTTGATAGTAGTTTAGCTTGGGTTACTTTATCTAAAGTTAAAAATTATTAAATGTACATAATGGAAAATATTGTGTTGAAGATGATTAAGTTAGTTAGAGTAACGGGGGATGAGTATGTCAGGATATAGAAATTTGAGAGAGGTAAGATTAGTACCAATAGTTTTAATATTTTTAAATTTATTTGCTGTAGTAATTTTTTATTTAAAAAAAGCTGGGTTAAATTATAATTGGTTAAACGTAATTAATGAAACTGACTTCATTAATATAGGAACATTTTTATTATTATTTGTAGGATTTTTAATTTTGACTAATATTAAGGTAGAAGCTACTGAAGAAGTATCTGATTTTATAAATAAAAAATTAAGTTATATGAATTATTTAAATATTATCTATTTGATAATCGTTCTTATCGCTGTTAGGGATAAAATAGTAATGATGGCAGCATTTAATATAGAGGTATATTTATTAGCTATATATTTAACAACAAGAAATATGTATGCTGAAAGGCTTAGATATGTAAAGGGAGAATGTGAACATGTATTAAAAAAACAAGAAAGTAGCGTATGGTGGAGATGGAAAATATGGATTAATCCTTATGAAAAAGTAAAGTTTTCAGAAAGATTATCAGCAATTAAACTTTTTGATATCATTAGTATAATTATAGTTGCTTCTATATTTTCAAATAGATCTGTTGATGGAATAATATTTTTACTTCTTATAATTAGACCTATAGCTTTTATATTGGAATTAATAATTCCTGTACAAACATCTATTTGTGGTATATGTACAGATATAGTTGAAAAATCTGAAAGCAAAAGCTCTAGAATTTATTATGCAATTTATATAACTGATTACGAAAAGAAAAGAGAGTATATTCTTTATGTTAGAGATTATCCATATATTAGTAGTGGACAAAAAATAACGGTAGTGCATGGAGCCATATCTAAAAGAGCAATTTATGTAAAAGAGATGAATTTAGACATAAGATAAAAATTGCTTACTTAATGGGGAATTAAAATATAATTAAATAAAATAACGGAGTGAAGAGAGTATGAACATTTTTAGCTTATTAAATAATGATACATCAGAATTAAGTGAAGAGGAAAGAGAACTTGTAGAAAGTTTTAATGAAGCAATAAGAGAAAAACTGATAGAGGCATTAGCTGAATGTGAAATAAATGAATTGATAAATGAGTTAAATTATGATGAAAATGCTTTTAGAGAAAAACTAACAGATATTTTTATTAATGGAAAAAAGGGATATATTAAAATGCCTACTAAGACTTTGATAGATATATTTCTAGATAAAAAAGATGAAGGTGAATTTATAAATTTAATTGAAAGCTTAGGTGGTATATAAAATTGAATTGTTGGATTTTTATGTAAAATCATACTTCAAATTAAATGATACAAGTATGGATAAGTTAGAATTAGAAATTGGATGAATAATGAAGGATAACGTTAAAGGAAATTCAATAGAATTAATTAAAAAATAAATTAGTATTATAAGATAAAATAATAGTAAAATTTTATTAAAAGGCAATGGATAATAGGAGAATTCATTGCCTTTTTGGTATACTATAATAATATATGGTTGATAAGTGGTTAATATATTATTGTGTATACTTTAATTCTTAGCTTAAAGTTAAATATTTATTTTATAATTTTAGTTTTGTAATTAGTAGTTGTGTAATTAAGTTTAAATTGGAGGATTGGAATATGAAGATATTATTAATGAAGTTAGAATTAAGAGCTGAATGGGTTCATTCATTAAAAGAAAAAAGAATGGTAGTTTTAAGTTTGACTAAGAGGTTATCTAATAAATTTAATGTTTCTGTATCAGAAGTACAATATCAAGATATTCATCAACAAATAGGAATCGGTATTTGTGCAGTAGCAACTTCAAAGGATGTGTTGAGCGCATTACAAGAAAAAATACTTGATTTCGTGGAGGACAATACTGATGCTGAATTAATTAAAATAGAAGGTGATATTACAGAGTTCTAATTTATTCCATGAATCTATGAAAAAATTTCTAAAGAAATTATTGACAAAATAGACAAACTAATGTATATTAATATCAACAAAGCAAAACAATTAAATATTTGAATCTTATCCAGAGTGGTGGAGGGACTGGCCCTGTGAAACCCGGCAACCTGTTAATAGTTAAAACTTAACAGTTAATAGTTGAAATAAAAACAAAAATGTTTTTATTTTTTAGAAATTTAGTAAAATTTCATAAATAACTATTAATTATAAACTAAAAACTATTGACGTTGGTGCTAATTCCTGCAGTTTTATAACTGAGTGATGAGAGAGTAAATTAGTAGTGATTTTTATACGCGCTTGAGTTTATTCTCTAGCGCATTTTTTATTATCTAAAATTAGATGTTTAGTAATATGGAGGTGGACAACTATGATTAAAATGCAAAATGTGAAGAAAAGTTTTGGAAAAACAGAGGTATTAAAAGATATTTCTTTAAATATAAATCAAGGTGAAATTTATGGGCTTATAGGACATAGTGGAGCAGGAAAATCAACTCTTTTAAGATGTATAAATGCCTTAGAGGATTATAACGAAGGTTCAATTAAAGTTATGGACAAAGAGGTAAAACTTTTAAGTGAAAAGGGTAAAAGAGAATTAAGAAAAGAGTTAGGAATGATATTCCAAGGCTTTAATCTTTTAAGTAGAAAAAATGTGTTTCAAAATGTGGCATTACCATTAGAAGTATGGGGATATGATAAAGCATTTATAAATAAAAAAGTAAATGAACTTCTTGAGATAGTAGGACTTTCTGAAAAGGCTAAAAGCAAGCCGGCGGAATTAAGTGGTGGACAAAAGCAAAGGGTTGCAATAGCAAGAGCTTTAGCGTTAGAGCCAAAAATTCTTTTATGCGATGAAGCTACTTCAGCATTAGATCCAAAAACAACAAAGGATATACTTTCATTATTAGAAGATATAAATAAAAAATTAGGAATTACTATAGTAGTAGTTACACACCAGATGGAAGTTGTTAAGCAAATATGCCAAAAAGTTGCGTTACTTCAAGGTGGAGTACTTGTTGCAGAGGGAAAAGCTGAAGAAGTATTCCTAAGGCCAGAAGTATCATTGAAGAAATTTTTAGGAGAGTTAGATGATGATACTTTACCAAGAGAAGGAGTTAATATTAAATTGTTCTTCCCAAGTGATTCATCAGAAAATGCACTTATAACAAAAATGGCAAGAGAACTTAATATTGATTTTTCTATTGTAGGAGGAAAGCTAGAGAAATTTAGAGATAAAGTTTTAGGAACTTTAACTATAAACATAAATGAAAAGGATAGGGAAGAAGTAATGAAATATCTATCAGCTAAAGATATTATATTGGAGGTGTTATAAAATGGATAGTAAAATGATAAATATTATAATTGAAGCACTTGGACAAACTATTTATATGGTATTTTTCTCAACATTATTTGCAAGTGTTTTAGGCTTTATACTAGGGATAATAGTAACTGTTACATCTCCAACTGGATTAAGACCCAATATTTTTATATACAAGTCTTTAGATGTAATAATAAATGTACTTAGAAGTTTTCCATTTATAATCTTAATAGTTTTTATTATTCCATTAACAAGAGCTATTGTTGGTACACCAATTGGTGAAACGGCAGCAATAGTACCGTTAACAATAGCGGCAGCGCCATTTGTTGCAAGAATAATAGAATCAGCGCTTAAAGAAGTTGATCCAGGAGTAATTGAGGCAGCTAAATCATTTGGAGCTTCAAATCTTCAAATAATTTTTAAGGTAATGCTTAAAGAAGCAGTGCCAGCAATAATTTCAGGTTTAACATTAACTATAATTAATATAATAGGATATTCTGCAATGGCAGGTAGTGTTGGAGCAGGAGGATTAGGAAAGGTAGCAATAAGTTATGGATATCAAAGATATCAAACAGATGTAATGATTGTTACAGTTATTATTTTAATAATAATGGTTCAAGGACTTCAAAGTTTAGGAAACTATTTATATAAAAAATTAAGTTAATTAGTATATTTATAATAAATTTAGGGGGAATTCAAAATGAAAAAAAGAAGTATTTTAACAGCAATAATAGCAGGAATAGTATCAATTGGATTAATTGGGTGTGGAAATAGCGCAGGATCATCTAATGATAGTTCTTCAAATGGGGATGATAAAGTAATTAAGGTAGGGGTTTCACCAGTTCCACATGAAGAAATTATGGAAGTTGCAAAACCACTTTTAGAAGCAAAAGGATATACAGTAGAAATAGTTGAATTTACTGATTATGTATTACCAAATACAGCATTGGAATCAGGAGAAATAGATGCAAACTATTTCCAACATATAGCTTACTTAAATTCATTTAATGCAGATAATGGAACTCATTTAACTTATACAGCGGAAATTCATTTAGAACCAATGGGTGCTTTCTCAAAGAAATATAAGACAGTAGATGAAGTTGAGGAAGGAGCAGTGGTAGCAGTACCAGATGATCCATCAAATGAAGCAAGAGCATTAAGAGTTTTAGCTGCAGCAGGATTAATTGAGGTTAATGATGGTGAATTAATTACTACAGCAGATATTACTTCAAATCCTAAAAATTTAGAGTTTAAAGAGTTAGAAGCAGCAACTTTACCAAGAGTATTAGAAGATGTTGATATAGCTGTAATTAATGGTAACTATGCTTTAGAAGCTGGTCTTGATGTTAATAATGATGCATTTTATGCCGAAGATAAGAATGTTGAAAGCTTAAAAGAAAGAAGAAATGTTTTAGCAGTTAAAGAAGGTAATGAAAATAGTCAAAAGATAAAAGATTTAACAGAAGCTTTAACTTCTGATGAAGTTAGAGAATTCATAGAAGAAAAATATAAGGGGGCAGTTGTTCCAGTATTTTAATCATATAAAAGCAATAAATAAAAAAATATAATAATTACTTGGGGAATTAGTTATTATAAGGGGCTTAAATAGAGAAGAGGAGCTGTCGCAATAGCGGGTAAAAAAATCCGCTAGCGATAGCTCTTTTTCTATAT
>OCPT01000551.1_pt1 | contig 27765 bp, 20 predicted proteins | sample 1538741 | NCBI WGS metagenome assembly OCPT01 (sample SAMN04571723, study PRJEB22368) | human gut metagenome | biome: human gut; material: stool | host: Homo sapiens | place: Luxembourg | collected 2012-12-06 | reverse complement strand
GGCTTACTTTTGGGAAAAACAGACCCGAAGTCCAGTTTTAAAGGACTTCGGGCAGGTTTTTTATGCTCTTTGGAGTTTTAGCGGACAGCAATAAAACTGAATAGTAGCGGCGGTCTCTGGCCGCCGCAGCAAGCTGCAATGCTATTAGTAGAAACTATTTGGCTTGGTGCTGCGGAGGCTTTCACCTCCGATACTGTTAGGGTAAAAAAAAGCAGAGACCACAGTGAAGTGACCTCTGCTTTGTTGATAGTTGATATTTTGAAAAATAGTTATTTCTGCATCTCGTGCAGCTTCTTGTAGTAGCCGCCGAGCGCTATAAGTTCTTCGTGCGTGCCACGCTCTACGATCTCGCCCTCGTGCATTACGCATATCTCGTCGGCGTTCTTGATGGTAGACAGGCGGTGGGCGATAGCCACCGTTGTGCGCGACTTCATAAGGCGCTCCAGTGCGTCCTGCACGAGTCGTTCGCTCTCGGTGTCGAGCGCCGATGTAGCCTCGTCGAGGATGAGTATGGGCGGGTTCTTCAGTATGGCGCGTGCTATGCTCACGCGCTGTCGCTGTCCGCCAGAGAGACGTCCGCCGCGGTCGCCGATGTTGGTGTCGTAGCCGTGCTCGGTCTGCATGATGAACTCGTGAGCGTTGGCTATGCGCGCCGCCTGCTCAATCTGCTCCTGCGTGGCGCTCTCGACGCCGAACGTGATGTTGCCGCGGAACGAGTCGTTGAAGAGTATCGCCTCCTGGTTGACGTTACCGATGAGCTGACGCAGGTCGTGTACGCCGAGGTCCTTCACGTTGATGCCGTCGATGAGCACCTCGCCCTCCTGCACGTCGTAGTAGCGCGGGATGAGGTCGACGAGTGTCGACTTGCCCGAACCGCTCTGTCCGACGAGAGCCACGGTCTTGCCCTTCTCTATAGTGAGATTGATGTCGCGCAGCACCCACTGCTCGCCGTAGCGGAACGACACGTGGCGGAACTCTATCTGATGCTCGAACGAAGCGATGTGCTTCGGCTGCAGAGGCTCCTTAATGGTGTTCTCAGCCTTCAGAATCTTGTCTACGCGCTCCATTGAGGCGAGACCCTTCGGTATGTTGTAGCTCGCTTTTGAGAACTCCTTCAGCGGGTTGATGATAGAGTAGAGCATCACGAGATAGTAGATGAACGACGGACCGGAGAGTATCTTGTTGTCGAGCACCAGTATGCCTCCCACCCAGAGCACGATGATGATGAGCACCGTGCCGAGGAACTCGCTCATAGGGTGAGCCATCTGCTGGCGAATGTTCACGCGCTGCACGGCGTCGCGGTATTCGTTGTTGATGTTGGAGAAGCGTGTGTTCATCTTATCCTCAGCGCAGAATGCCTTCACGATGCGCAGTCCGCCGAGTGTTTCCTCCACCTGCGACATTGTGTCGCTCCAGAGCGACTGCGCCTTTATCGACTTCTTCTTGAGCTTTCTGCCCACGAAGCCCATGAACCATCCGAAGATAGGCACGAAGACGATGGTGAAGAGCGTGAGCTGCCACGAGATGAAGATAAGCGCTCCGAAGTAGAACGTGATGAGAATCGGGTTCTTGAAGAGCATGTCGAGCGACGACATTATCGAGCTCTCTATCTCCTGCACGTCGCCCGTCATACGCGCTATGATGTCGCCCTTGCGTTCGTCTGAGAAGAAGCTCAGCGGCAGCGATGTTATCTTGCGGTAGAGCTGGTTGCGTATGTCGCGCACCACGCCCGTTCTTACCGGAATGATGGTGGCAGACGAGAGGAAGTAGGCACCCGTCTTGAGGAACGTGGTGAAGGCGAGGAACAGACCGATGACGAGTAGGGTAGTGGTCGGTCCGACGTTGGCTATGAGCTGCGTCACGTAGTAGTCGGCGTTGTTCGACAGCACCTCCTTTATGTTGTCTAAGCTCCAAGGCATGAGATGCGTAGCGCTGCCCGCGCCTTCTGTGCGGAAGAGAATCTGAAGTATAGGTATGAGTGCTGCGAAGGAGAAGATGTTGAGCACAGCTGACAGGATGTTGAACGTGGCTGTCAGCGCTATATACTTCTTGTAGGGCGGCACGAAGCGCCTCAGTACCTGTAGGAATTCTTTCATATCGTTATGCGGTTATGCGTTGTTTTGCGATATATGATTAGTTGTCTGCTGTATATGATGCGTTGTTCTCTGCATGCTACGTTTATTCGGCTATAGTGCCCAGCAGCGTAGCCGATGTAGCGTCCGTAATCTTCACCATCACGCGGTCGCCGATGTGGTACGTGCCCTTGTCGAACACCACAGCCTTGTTCTGCTCGGTGCGTCCCATGAGCTGCTCGCGCGAACGCTTCGAGTAGCCCTCTACGAGCACCTCGAATGTCTTGCCGATGTCCTTGCGGTTCTGCTCTGCGCTCACCTCCGTCTGCAGGCTTATAAGCTCGTTGAGGCGCTCTATCTTCACCTCCTCCGGCACGTTGTCGGGCAAGTGCTTTGCGGCGTATGTGCCCGGGCGCTCCGAATACTTGAACATGAAAGCCGAGTCGAACTGGCACTCGCGCACCAGCGAGAGTGTCTCTGCGTGATCCTCCGGCGTTTCGTCGTGATAGCCCACGAAGAGATCGGTAGAGAGTCCGCAGCCGGGTATGATGCGGCGTATTGCCTCCACGCGCTCCAAGTACTGCTCGCGTGTGTACTTGCGGTTCATCAGCTTCAGTATCTTTGTCGAACCGCTCTGTGCCGGGAAGTGGATGTGCTTGCAGAGGTTAGGCTCTTCGGCTACGGCGTACAGAATGTCGTCGGTCATATCCTCGGGGTTCGAGGTGGTGAAGCGCACGCGCATATCTGGCACGCTCTGCGCCACCTTGTGCAGCAGTTCGGCGAACGAGCAGCCGCCCTCGATGCGCTTTCCGGCAGGCGTCAGACCGTAGCTGTTCACGTTCTGTCCGAGCAGCGTCACCTCCTTGAAGCCGCGGTCGTGCAGGTCGCGCACCTCGCGCAGGATGCTCTCCACGTCGCGTGAGCGTTCGCGTCCGCGAGTATAAGGCACGATGCAGTAGTGGCAGAAGTTGTTGCAGCCGCGCATGATGCTCACGAAGCCGCTCACGCGGTTGCCGCCGATGCGCTGCGGCACAACGTCGCGGTAGGTCTCGGTGGTGCTCAGTTCGATGTTCATGGCGTTCTGTCCGTTCTCGCACTGCGCAATCATGTCTGGCAGATTGAGGTAGGAGTCGGGACCGCAAACGAGGTTGGCGAAGTGGTTCTGTATGAGGTCTTCGCGCACACGCTCAGCCATGCAGCCGAGCACGCCGAGTATAAGCTGGCGTCCCTTCTTCTGCTCTGCGTGCAGAGTCTCAAGTCGTCCGTATATCTTGTTCTCTGCGTTCTCGCGGATAGAGCAGGTGTTGAGGAAGATGGCGTCAGCCTCTGCCTCGTTCTCGCACAGTTCGTAGCCTGCCATCTGCATGATAGAAGCCACTACTTCAGAGTCTGCCACGTTCATCTGGCAGCCGTATGTCTCGATAAAAAGTTTCTTCATTTATATAATTATGTATGTTTCAAGTGGATATAACGCTGCAAAGTTACGAAAAAAATAATAAATAGAGTTATAATTATTAGATAGTGAGATGCTTATAAATAATCTGTTGTGTTTTCTTATGAAATTATAAAAAATAAAAATACTGTTTGTGGTATTTGTTTTTAATTTGTATTTTTGACCAAAATATGATTTTAGTGACTGTATGAATAAAAATAACTGAAAATGAAAAGGCTACATGAATTATTTAGTTTCTCTTTTTATATAAGTGGATTAATAACGTATGTCGGCAGAGTTAGTTGGATGATTTATATAACTTGGATATTTTTTTTCCTATATGTTTTCAGTACTGTTTTTTTAATATATTCTCATAAGCAAGAGACAGAAAGTTATAAAAAAGCTTTAAAAAAATATTCAGGTGATTTATTTGTAATATTGACTCCATTTATACTTTGGATAATAGTTACAATTATTGATGCCATAATAAATTGATTTAGTAGGACTCGAATGGTATATAGTTGCGTATATACAATAAAAACAATGCAAATTGTAAGAATAATTAGTATTACTACAATTTGCATTGTTTTTATTGTTGTTAGCAAAGAATATTTTAAAAAAGACAGGAGACTTAAAGTTTAAGCCTTTCCAAGAACTGCTTTGCAACCTCCCAAATCACGATGCCTGCCGTCACGCTGACGTTCAGCGAGTGCTTTGTGCCGAACTGCGGTATCTCAAGACATCCGTCGGCAAGGTCTACCACCTCCTGGTGCACGCCTTTCACCTCGTTGCCGAACACCACGGCGTAGCGGCGGTCGGTGTCCAGTTGCAGGTTCTGCAGCTTCGTGGAGCCTTCCACCTGCTCTATTGAATAGACGAAAACGCCCTCTTTCTGCAGTTCTGCCACCGCCTCGGTAGCCGTCTCGAAGTAGCGCCAAGCCACGGAGTCCTCGCCGCCGAGTGCCGTCTTGTGTATCTCGGGGTTGGGCGGGGTAGCGGTGATGCCGCAGAGGTAAACGGCTTCTACGCGGAAAGCGTCTGAGGAACGGAACACCGAACCTACATTGTGGAGCGAGCGCACGTCGTCGAGCACCACGATGAGCGGCAACTTGTTCGCCTCGTGAAACTCGTCTACCGACAGACGCTGCATTTCTATTGTTCTGAGTTTGTGCATTATTCTTTGAGTTATTTGTTTTTTAGTAGCGGAGGTCTCCGGCCTCCGCAGCACCAAGTAGGGTAGCAACCGTAGACTCCTACGGCATTGTAGCTTACTGCGGAGGCCGGAGACCTCCGCTATTATCAGATATAGCTACAAAGGTACGAATAATTAGGCAAACGGCGGAAAACACCGGTGCAAACTGCTCGTTATACACCAAAAATGCACGAATTTATATGGTAGTAGTGTTATTTTTCTCGCTTTTTATTGTTTCATATTATTAAAAAGCGTACATTTGTGGCGCTTAAATATTTAATAGTATCAGCACGCGACGTAATGTTTCGTGTAGTAATAACTAAAAAATCAAACAATTATGAAAAAGATTATGATGACTTTGGCTACTCTCTTTGTAGCCGTATGTGCAAGCGCTCAGGTGTATATCGGCGGCGGTTTCAGCCTTGCTAACACCAGTGTTGACGACGATTCGTACTTCAGCTGGAAGATAGCTCCGGAGATTGGCTTCCAGTTCGACAAGAAGTGGGATGCAGGTGTTTCTTTAGGCTATACAGGCGTTGAGAACGGTCAGAAGGTTTTCGAGCTTGCTCCGTACGTACGCTATACCGTTTGTGGCTCAAAGGTTGTTGACTTCTTCATCGAGGGCACAGTAGGCTATGCTCACTACGACAACAAGAAGCCGTTGGATGACTATGACGCTTTCGAGATCGGTCTGAAGCCGGGTCTTAAGGTGAACCTTTCAAAACACGTAGCTTTCGTCACAAAGATCGGTTTCCTCGGCTATCAGCGTGTTGACGAGGCTAACACATGGAGCTTCGACGTAGACGGCAGAAACGTTTTGTTCGGAATCAACTATAAGTTCTAAGGATTCGAGAATATAAATCGAATATAATAACGAACACGAATAACACAAATTTCACGAATCGAAGGTTTATACATTCGTGAGATTTGAGTTATTCGTGTTCGTCTTTTTATACTATTGCTGTCCAGATTACTTTACGCCGAGCTCTTCGCACAGGCGTTTCATTCCCTCGCTTGCTCCGCACTGGAAGTGTTTGAAGTTCTGTCTGCCTACGCCCATCGACGGTTCGGGGTCGATGAGGTATACGGGTGCAGAGGGGCGCACATAGTGGATGAGGCCCGCAGCTGGGTATACGTTGAGCGATGTGCCTATTATGACGAAGATGTCGGCTTGCTCTGCAGCCTCCGCCGCAACGCTTATCATCGGCACCGACTCGCCGAAGAACACTATGAACGGGCGTTCGAGCGATCCGTCGCCGGCGAGTGTGCCGGGCTTCACCTCGCAGTTGTCCTCGGTCAGAGTGCGCTGGTAGCGCGGGTCGTCGACATCGCGTGAGGAGCACACCTTTGTCAGTTCGCCGTGCAGGTGAATCACATTGGTGGAGCCGGCTTTCTCGTGCAGGTTGTCCACGTTCTGCGTGATGACCGTCACCTTATAGTCTTTCTCCAGCTCGTGAATGAGGCGGTGGCCCTCATTGGGCTGCGCTGCGTAGAGCTTTCGGCGCAGCATGTTGTAGAAGTTGGTTACGAGTGTGGGGTCGGCAAGCCATCCCTCGTGCGACGCAACCTGGTCGACGGGGTAGTTCTCCCACAAGCCGTCGTTGCCGCGGAACGTCTTGAAACCCGACTCCACGGACATGCCGGCGCCAGTAAGAAATACTATGTGTTTCATACGATTTCTGTTTTAGGGGTTATTCCGTAGCGGAGGTCTCTGGCCTCCGCAGCAAGCAAATATTACTATTCTACTTGGTGTGGCGGAGGCTTTCACCTCCGCTACTTTTATTACTGCTTCTTCAGCTGCAGCACAGCCTTTCCGCTGCTGTTTGTGAGTTCAACGCAGCCTTTGCCAGCCTTGTATCCCTTCACGCTTTCGAGAGCCTTCAGAATCTGCTGCTCGTACTCCATGTTGGCGCAGAGCATCAGCGTGGTGCCTATCTCCGAGAAGCTGATGGTCTGCTTTGCAGCATCCACCTTTGCCTTGCCGTTGATAGAGTTGCATCCGGCGCATCCGAACACGTTGTCCTTTGCTGTTTCGAAGCCCAGTGTAGGGCGGAACTCTGTCTTTGTGGTGTCTACAGCGTTGCCGTCCACTTTCACGATGTCCCACTCGCCGTTGAGGTCAACGGCAGCGTCTGTTGTCTTTGTTGCCGAGCAGCTGCAGAGAGCGATAGCTGCGGCGATTATAGATATTTTCTTCATTGCTTTTTATTATTTTGGGAGCGTTTAGGCCTTTCTAAGCCTTCTTAGGCCTTCTTAAGCCTTTGCTAATGCTAACTCAAAACTCAAAATTCAAAATTCAAAACTCTTATTTCAGCTTCCAGGTAGCACCGTCCTTGGTGTCCTTCACCTCGAAGCCAAGCTCAGCCAGTTCGTCGCGGATGCGGTCGCTGGTAGCCCAGTCCTTGGAAGCCTTAGCCTTAGAGCGGAGGTCGAGCACCATGTCTACGACCTTGCCGAAAGCCTCCTCGCGATGCGATGAAGAGCCGGCGTTGTCGGGGCGCAGACCGAGCAGGTCGAACGCGAAGAGACGCATTGTCTCAGCCAGTTCCTTAAGGTCAGCCTCAGAGATGGTAGCCTTGTGGTCTACGAGCTTGTTTACTACGGAGCAAGCCTCGAAGAGATGAGCTATGACGAGCGGCGTAGCTAAGTCGTCGTTCATGGCGTCGTAGCACTTCTGGCGCAGCTCGCTCACAACCTTCTTTGTCTCGGCGTCGCTCTCTGCCGAAGCAGCGATGCGGTCGAGGTCGGCGATGCCGTTCATGAGTTTCTCAAGACCCTTCTGCGAAGCCTGCAGCGCCTCGTTAGAGAAGTCTACAGTGCCGCGGTAGTGAGCCGAGAGGATGAAGAAGCGTATGGTCATCGGCGAGTAGGGCTGCTCAAGATTCTTGTTGTTGCCCGTGAAGAACTCCTCGAGTGTGATGAAGTTGCCGAGTGACTTGCCCATCTTCTGTCCGTTGATTGTGATCATGTTGTTGTGCATCCAGTAGTGCACCATTTGGTCGCCCTGCGAAGCCACAGCCTGCGCAATCTCGCACTCGTGGTGCGGGAACACGAGGTCCATTCCGCCGCCGTGGATGTCGAAGTGGGCGCCGAGATACTTGCGGCCCATCGCCGTACACTCGCAGTGCCATCCTGGGAAGCCGTCGCTCCAGGGGCTCGGCCAGCGCATGATGTGCTCAGGCGACGCCTTCTTCCAGAGTGCGAAGTCTGCCTGGTTGCGCTTCTCGCCAACACCGTCAAGAGCGCGCGAAGCGTCCTTCACGTCGTCGAGGTTGCGACCAGAGAGAATGCCGTAGTGGTGCTTCTCGTTGTACTTCTTCACGTCGAAGTAGACAGAGCCGTTGCTCTCGTATGCGAATCCGTTGTCGAGAATCTGCTGCACGAGCTGTTCCTGCTCGATGATGTGACCCGTAGCGTGCGGCTCGATGCTTGGCGGCAGCACGTTCAGCGCTTCCATAGCCGCATGATAGCGGTTGGTGTAATACTGCGCAATCTCCATTGGTTCGAGCTGCTCCAGGCGAGCCTTCTTCTCTATCTTGTCGTCGCCTTCGTCGGCGTCGTGCTCCAAGTGGCCCACGTCGGTGATGTTGCGCACGTAGCGCACCTTATAGCCGAGGTGCTTGAGGTAGCGGAAGAGAATGTCGAACGTGATAGCCGGGCGCGCATGGCCCAGGTGTGGGTCGCCATAGACGGTAGGTCCGCAGACGTACATGCCCACGTTAGGGGCGTGCAGCGGCTTGAACACTTCCTTGCGACGCGACAGCGTATTGTAAATCCAAAGTGCTTGTTCCATTATATTTTTGTTTTTGTTTTTGTTTTTTTGTTATTCGTTGTTGTATAGAAGCGGTATGCACCTATTAATATGCAAATTTAGCAAATATAATTGAGAGAGATGGGGTGTTTGGCGGCAAAAAGTTGCAAAAGCATGATTGAAATGCTGGAAAAAAGTTGCAAAAGCTTGGTTAATGCTGGCAACAAATCTCACCATCTCACCACCATCCCATCACACCATCTCTGCAATTTCCGCGAAATCGTCGACAATGGCGTCGGCGCCGGCTTCTGCGAGGCTCTCTCGCGAACCGTTGCCGTACGTAACGCCGATGGTCATGCAGTGGGCGTTGCGACCCATGAGAATGTCGAAGTGGGTGTCGCCTACGACGACGGCGTCCTCGGGCTTCAGGTTGTAGTGCTTCAGCGTCTTCAGCACCGGCTCGGCGTCGGGCTTGGCGTGGCGCACGTCCTCGGCAGCCACGACGAGCGTTATGACGTCGTCGAGACCGAAAGAGCGCACGAAGTCGACAGCCGACTTGTATCCGCGGCTTGTAGCGATGGTCACTATGCATCCCTTTGCGTGCAGCAGTCGCACCGTGTCAGCCACGTGCGGGAACATCGGCACGCCAATCTCGCGGTTCACGTCCTCGAAAATCTCGCGGTACTTGGCTGTACACTCCGCAGCCTTCTCCTTGTCCATCGGCTCGAGCACGGGGAACGCCTCCACGAGCGGCAGACCTATCGTTGCGGCTATCTCCTCATCGCTGTGCTGCGGCAGGTGCATGGCGTCGAAGGTGCGGTGGAAGGTGTTAAGTATAACGGGCTTCGTGTCGGCGATGGTGCCGTCGAAGTCGAGAATCACGATTTTCTTCATATTGCTTGTGTTTTATAGTTCTGTGCAGCTTTTTATAGTTCTGCACTATCTTTTTATCTTCTGCAAAGATACTAAAAAATAATGAAACCAGCCCGCTGTGGCGGAGGCAGGATACCTCCGCTACTATTAAAAATCGGTTTAATCCGCTTTCATTCCTACGCACTCAAACCATCTGTGCAATTTGTGGGAGAATATCGATTTTGTTTGTTTGGTGCACTTCTTGATTGTTTGGTGCACTTGAGACAAGTGCACCCCCTGGAAGGCAGCCTAACTTCTGTGAGTGCAATCTGTGGGAGAAAATCCACAGCAGAAAGTTCTGTGAATTCTGCGTATTCTGTGGGAGAATAATTATAGCAAGAGGTTCCGTGGATTCTGCGCGTTCTGTGGGAGAATATACTCTGCAGGAGGCTTGCTGTGACGGAGGCAGGATACCTCCGCTACGATGAAAAAAAACGGACTCCGCCAAATGTGTTTGGCAGAGTCCGTTTTTTTTAGTTATTCTGTAGCTGACGCTTAGAAGTTGCCCTTGTTAGCGTTGTCCCACCAGAGGTGTGTGCCGCCCTTATCGCCAGAGATACCCTTCTTGCTGGTATTCTCCTTGTCGAGAAGCTCGATGCCACCCTTTACGCCTTCAGCGTTGGTGTCGTAAGCATTGCTGCTGTAGATGACACGGCGAACGCCTTCCTGAGTGTCGACAGCACCTTCGCTCTTGTTAACCAAAGCTACGAAGAACTTCGGATAGCCGGTGCGGCGCTGTTCAGCCCAACCCTCGTTAGAGAGCGGGAAGAGAGCGATGTACTTCTGAGTCTGGATGCGTGCGAGCTGGTCTTCCTTGCTTGCAGCGTCGTCCCACTTCACGCCGAGCGTGTTGACAGCCTTGCAGTTGTTAGTCGAGTTGCCCGGATCAACGTAGTCTGCCTGACCGGTTGTGCCGTTGATGTAAGCGTCGATGTCGGCGTCGCTGATGTTCTCGATGCCTGCGAACGAACCCTTATAAGCAAGCTCGTTCTTGATAGAGAGGCGGATGCCCTTCTCGTAGAGGCTCTTTACGCTTTCAGTGCCGATGTTCCAGCGCAGCTTAGCCTCGGCAAGCAGGAAGTAAGCCTCGGCAGCCTTGAAGATAGGCAGCGGAGTGTTGTATGCGCCAACCCACTGCGACATCTTGTAGCCGTACGAGCCGTTAGAACCCTTCTGTGCCATGCCGCTTGCGTAGCGGATGCCGCAGTAAACGGATCCCTTAGGAGTGGTGACGCCCTTCTCGTTGGTGATGTCGTCAGCATTCTTTGTCATGTAGAGAGGCAGACGCGGGTCGTTCATGCCCACCATGAGGGTTACGAGGTTAGCGTTCATGCCGCAGTCCTGCCAGTCGAACATACGCTTCAGCTCGTTGCTCTGGTCCTTAACGACGATGTCCTTGCCCGAAACGGCGAGGGTGTTGGCAGCAGCAGCCGTAGCGATAGCCTTGAGGTCGTAGCCGTCGGCAGCCATCTCGCTCTCGCGCTTAGAGAGACGCAGAGCGATACGCAGCTTCATGGTGTTTGCAATCTGCACCCAGATAGCCGGATCGCCACCGCCCCATGTGTCGTATGTAGCGAGCGAAGCCTTCTCTGTGTCGTCCATCTTCTGCAGTCCGGCGATAGCCTTGTCGAGGTCGTCGAGCATCTGCTCATAGAGCTTCTGCTGGCTGTCGAAGCGGTAGGTAGACTCGCTCTCGGCGTTGATGATAGACGAGTAGGCGAGCGGTCCGTATGCGTCTGTAGCCTGCATTGTACCTACAGCCTGCACGATGCGCATTGTGCCAGCCAGTCCGGCGTTCTCCTGCTTGTCGAGGTTGGCGATGTTGCGGCGTGTGTTGTTGAAGATATGCAGATAGTAGTTCTCGTACATACCGCCACTGTGTCCGCGGTTCTCACCCATATCGCAGTTGGTGAAGTTGCCGTGAGGTGTCTGGAAGTAGCCACCGTAGAGGTCTATGGTAAGGTTTGTCCAGAACTGGAACATGTTCTGGTGAGGCGGGTAGCAATAGTTCATTGCCTCGGCACACTGTGCTGCGAACGGCAGATCGCCCGGGTCTACCTGCGTCTTGTTTGTATTCAGATCGTCGAAGTCGTCTGTGCATGAGCTAAGCATTCCGCTACCCATCACAGCCAGTGCCAGCATTGATGACACCGCGAATATATTTCTCTTTTTCATATTTCCTTAGATTTTAAACGGTTGTAAAACTTGTTTTTACTCGCTCAAAAATTAGAAGTTCAACTTCAGGTTCAGACCCAAGCTTGTAGCCGACGGGAGGTTGAAGATGTCGACACCCTGCACGCCGTTGCCGGTACCCATTGATACGTCCGGGTCGCAAGGAGCGTCCTTGTAGAAGAAGAAGAGGTTGCGTGCGATGAGCGCAGCAGTGAGGTTCTTGCCGTTGCCGAAGAGGTTGCGGAAGGTGTAGCCGAGGCTCATCTCGCGCAGACGTACGTTCGTGCCCTTGTATACGTAGAACTCTGTAGCGTAAGAGTTGTTGAAGTTAGAAGAGCCTGTTGTTGTGTACCATGCCTGCGGGTCGAACTCTACGCCGTCAACCACAACCTTGCCTGCGTTGCGTGCGATGCCAGAACGCTTTGAAACGCCCCAACCGTCGAGAGTAGCCTCAGTTGCAGAGAGCACTCTGCCGCCGAACTTACCGTCGATGAGGAATGAGAATGTGAAGTCCTTGTAGTGGAATGTGTTTGTCCAACCGAAGTTCACCTTTGCGTTCATGTTGCCTGCATACTTCATCTCGTCAACGTTGTCGCCCATGAGGATAGGTTCGCCCTTATCGTTCTTGACCGGCTTGCCTGCCTCGTCGCGCTTGATCTGGCGTACGTAGAGGTCGCCGTAAGAGCCGCCCTCGTTGAGCACTACCTTAGCGCCCTGCCAAGAAGCGATGGTAAGACCGTTCTCCAAGCCCTCTACGAGCTCCTTGATCTTGTTCTCGTTGTAAGAGATGTTGAAGTTGGTAGACCAAGAGAAGTCGGGGTTGAACTGCTGGTGCCAGCCGATAGATGCCTCGATACCCTGGTTCTGTACGTTGCCGGCGTTGACGTAACGGTTGCGCAGACCGCTCTCGTAAGGAGCCGAAACAGAGAAGAACTGGTTCTTGGTGTTTGTCTTATAGTATGTAAGAGAGAAGTCGAGACGGTTGTTGAAGAATGTACCGTCGAAACCAACCTCGATAGAGTGGGTCTTCTCTGGCTTCAATGTGCGGAACGCAGCCTTGTCGGGAGCTGAGATAGAGCCCGACTCGCCGAGAGTGTAGCGTGGGTTAGACATGTAGATAGGCACGTCGTTACCTACGATAGAGTAGCTGCCGCGGAACTTGAAGAGGTTCACCTGCTCGCCCATAGGCACGAGCTTGTTGAGCAGTACGCTGGCGCCTACTGACGGGTAGAAGAACGAGCAGCCGTCGGTGAATGCGAGAGCTGACGACCAGTCGTTACGTGCAGAGAGGTCGAGGAACACAGCCTCCTTGAAGGCTACCTGAGCTGTTGCGAACACGGCGTTGAGGCGCTTTTCTGTCTCCATAGCGTCGCCGCTGCCCAGCTTAGACATGTTGCCGTAGAAGTTGTTCGGAGTGAAGATGTTCGGATAGTAGATGTTGCCGTCGCCCGGCGACTTGTACTGTTCGCCCTCGCCCCAGAGGTCTACGTGTGCGGTCTTGGTCTTGGTGAAGCTTGAGCCTGCTGTAGCTGTGAGGCCCCAGTCGTTCCAAGTGTGGTTGTAGTTGATGAGCACGTCGCCGTAGAGCTGGTCGCTGAAGTAGCGGTTGTTCTTCATGCGTCCCATCTTGTAGAGGTTGCCTACAGACGAAGCGTATGCGTTGTGGATGAACTGCTCTTCGCCGCGCTCGTAGCGCATACGTCCCTGGATGTTGAGGTCGGGAGTGATGTCCCACTTGATAGAGCCACCGAACTCATAGCGGTTGCGCTTAGAGATAGGAGTCTGACGGTTGAGCATCCAGTACGGGTTGCCGAACTGCTGCAGCTCGGTGTTGCTCCAGTTCTGTACGTTGCAGCCGCGTGTGGGGTCGTAAACCTCGTAGTTGTCCTTGTAGTGGTCCCAGTCGATGCCGCGCGGAGCGAGGTATACGCCGGTAAGCGGGTTCCAGAGGTAGCCGGCAGCAGCCTGGTTCTTAGAGTACTGGTTGCTGTACTTAGCCGAGAAGTCGACGTACACGTTGTTGAGCACCTTGAAGTCTACCTTAGTGTTGAGGTTGTGGCTGCGGAATGTGTTCTCAGGAGTCATGCCGTGAGAGAATACGTTGCCGTAAGAGAAGTAGCCCTTGAAGTTCTCGCTACCGCCCGAGAGCGATACGGTGTTGTTGGTTGTGAAGCCTGTGCGGAAGAACGACTCTGCGTAGTTCTTGCAAGCCTTGCTGAGCTTGTCGCCCCAAGAGAATGTGCCGTCAGCGCCTGCGCCGTATGTGTTCTGGAACTCAGGCAGAATCATCGGAACCTCCATTGTGGTGTTGCTCGATACGTTCACGTTCACCTTGCCTGCCATGCCCTGCTTTGTGGTGATCATGATGGCGCCGTTGGCAGCCACCGCACCGTAGAGAGCTGAAGCGGCAGCGCCCTTCAGAAGTGTGATAGAAGCGATATCGTCGGGGTTGATGGTAGACATAACGTCACCTGCGTCGCGCTCGCCACCGTAGTCGCTTGATACCTGAGAGGTTGCGGTATTGGTCATTGTCGGCACACCGTCGATGACGATGAGCGGCTGGTTGCTACCAGAGATTGACTTGTTGCCGCGGAACAGAATCTTTGAAGAACCGCCCGCACCGGTAGAGTTAGGCGTAATCTGAAGACCTGCGCTCTTGCCCTGCAGCGAGTTGATCATGTTGATTGACTTGATGTCGTTGACGTCCTTTCCGCCTACGGTCTGAGCCGAGTAGGTAAGGGTCTCCGACTGACGCTTGATACCCATGGCTGTCACTACGACTTCGCCGAGGCTTTCTGCGTTAGCTACGAGAGTGATGTTGATAACCTTGCGGTTGCCTACTGTCTCCTCTGCATTTTTCATGCCGACATACTTGAATTCGAGTACGTCTTTCGGGCTGGTTTGAATGGTGTAGTTGCCGTTCAGGTCAGTCATGGTTGCATTCTTCGTGCCTTTTACAGACACGCTTACTCCAACAAGGGGTTCACCCATTTCTTTGTCTTTCACCAGACCAGAAACTGTGTGTACTTGTGCGTACGCCCCCGTCATAAACATTCCTATCAGGAACATTACGACTGTAAGAAACGATCTTTTCTGCATAGTCTTTAAGGGTTAGGTTAAATAATATTGTAGTTGTAAAAAATTTATAAGCGTCTTTAGATTTTGCAAATATAGCTAAATGTCTGTTTGAGTGACATTTTGAACGTGTAATAAACGTTAAAATCTGTAGCATTTACGAATCAAAAAAAATGTTTGCGCAAACATTTGCGCAAACATTATGTGTTATAGTCCTATACATGTCTTTTTGTATGCAGCACCAGTGGCTTACATATTGATGTTCTTCACGACGATGGCTATGGTCTTCATCATCACGTACTGCTCCGAGAGGTACATGAGTCCGCCGTACTGGTTGCCTGTTCCCCACGAGTTCTTGGCTATGTAGTAGCGTTTGCCGTTCTCGTCGTGGGCTATGCCTATGAGCACCATGCAGTGGTCGTCGGTGGTGTGGTGGTTCTCAAACTCTATCTGTCGCTGCTTCTGCGTGTAGGGTTGCTGCTTGGTGAGTTCCGCCACGCCGCGCTTGAAGTCGAAGCCCACTTCGCTTGTGTCGCCTTCCCAGCATACGGGGTGTCCGGTGCGCAGTGAGCGTTCTATGCGCTTCATCATCACGTCGATGGGCACGTTGTAGTAGAGCTCGTTGCTGTAGTTGTCGGGCACTTCGAGCACGAACGCTTCGCCGAAGCGGTGGTGGGTGAAGCTCGTCATGGCGAGATATTCGCCGCGCATGCAGACGCTGTGGGCGAACTCGAGCGGTGTGTATTCGGCTCCGAGCATGTACACCTTCTTGGGCAACGCTCCTATGCGCTCGTCGAAGAGTCGTTCTGTGCGTTGCTTCATCTGGCTCAGGTTGCGCGACGAGTTGGAGAGCATCTCCAGGCGTTTCGTTAGGGCGTTGTAGTTGATGTCACGCGCATGATAGGAGTCGTAGGGCATGATGCCGTATTCGTCGAGCAGGCGCAGCAGCAGCGGCGCCGTTCCGCGCAGCGTCATGCGGTTGAAGCCTTTCGAGAGGAAGTGGAAGCGTGCCTGCTCGTCGAGCTGGTAGCGCGCTATGTAGTCGACGGAGAGGTTCACCGAGTCGCCCATCTGTATGTGTTCGCTCTCGATGGTGGCGAGCATGGCGTACGCCCAGCAGAGCGAGCTGTGGCCCTGGTCCTTGACGGGCGTGTAGCCGAGCAGCACTTCGTTGGTGAAGCGCTTCGCCTTCGAGGTGTTCGAACTGGTGGGGGCGAGGTCGCAGGAGGTGATGGTTGCGAGTGTGACGAATAGTATAATGAGTTTGCGCATAGAATGTTTTTTGATAGGGGGTGCAGTTGTCTCAACTGCACCCCCTGATGATTACTTCACGCCCTTCATGCCTGATAGGAACGCTTTTGCGACGCCGAACTTCAGGAACATATCCAGTCTTACCGGCACATGATGTACGTCGTCCGTAACGTAGAAGCGCGTGATCTCCTTCTCCTTATTGCCTTCGTTCTCGATATACGAGAGTTGCAGGCAGCGGTACTTCACGCCGTTGTCGGCCTTGACGGTGGTCTTACCCTTGTATTCGAGGATGGCGTTGATGATCTTCGGTCCGTCGGTGATGGGTATGTGTATGCGCTTGCCCTTCTTCCAGCTCTCGGGGTTGAACGAGCGTGCGCGCAGGAAGATGCTCATCATGTCGTAGGCGCACGCCGTGCGGTTGAACTCGTTCCATACGTGGTCGCCGTTGTTCTTCTGTCGGTGCAGCTTTACGTGCTGATGGTTGTTGCTGTACGAGTAGAACGCCTCGTCTACGGTGTAGCGCTTGCCCTCGCGCGCTCCCTTGCGGTAGTAGAGAGGTTCGAGGTCGAGCGTGTTGTAGCAGAGCAGCGTGTCGCGCATCACGAACATCTTGTCGAGCGTCTTCGATGTGCGTGTGATAAGCGCCATGCGCAGCGCCGGCTTGCCATGATAGTTGCTCTTCACTACCGACATTGATGCCGTGCCTGCCTTCACCCATACGAACTGCCAGTTGTAGTAGAGGTTATAAGACAGGAACTCGCCCGGCTTTACTGCCGTGTTGCGGTACTTGCATTGTGCCGTTGTGGTCTGCAGACCTGCCAATAGCAGGGCTACGACGAGGAGGAAGTGTCTGATCTTCATATTGTCATTTTTTTATTGTAATTCAGAACGGATACTCGATGCCCATTTTCCGCGCTCTTTCCATGTTGCGCTGTTGTATCTTGCGTTGGCGTTCGCCCTTCTGTTTCGTTATCTTCTCGGGTTTCTGCTGGTCGAGCGGTTTCTCGTTGATGTTCCAGTTGAGCGTTACGTCCCACTTCGCCTTGCACTCTATCTCGTACGGATAGTAGAACACCTCTTCGGGTTGCAGGTTGGCGCTGTAGTCGCCCGTGTCCCACACGCCGTTGTTGTTGCGGTCGACGAACAGGCGGGCGTAGTATTTGCCTGGTCGTACGTAGTAGAACGCTGCCGTTGAGTTAGTTGTTCGCACGCTCTTCACCGCCTTGTCTTCGCTCGTGAGCAGTTCGACGACGAGGTTCTCGCCCTTGAGCTGCGCTATATTGAGCACCAGACTACTATAGTCGTCCATGGCGCCCACCTTGAAGCCCTTCTTCAGCTTTCGCGACGCGTTGCCGTAGATGTCGGTGAAGGCGAGCGAGTCGATTTCGAGGCTGTATTCTATGCCCGGACGCCACTCGGCGCGCAGTATGTACTGGCGCTTCGACTCTGCGGTGGCTATGCTGTCGCCCCACATCTTCTGCTTCACTGGCTCGAAGCGCAGCGGCGCTACGTACCATAGCGTGTCGTGCTTGGCGTAGAGGTGAATCTTAGACGTGTCTGCTGAGGCGAGCGGCGTGTCGAACTCGAAGTGCAGGTTGCGGTCGGGGTCGAGCTTCGAGTCGACAGCCAGCTTAAACTCCAGTTCTTTCGGCGGCATCACGGAGTCGTACTCCTCGCCGCGCTTGCGCTTCTTCTCCTGCTGTTTCTTCCAGCTCTCCAGCTCCTTCTGCGCCTCCTTCAGGCGGCGTTCGTATGGCTGCTTAGAGAGAATCTGCAGCGTGTCGGTCTGCGGCACGAGGTTGCCAAGCGTGTCGGTCATCTCGTAAGAGAGAGCTATGTTGAGCGTGTCCTGATTGACGAGCGCCGTATCGCGCAGCCAGTAGGTTATGGTGTCGCGGCGCACAGACGGCTCTATAAGCAGTCGGTCGGTAGCGTCGAAGTTGAGCGGCTTTATCTCGGGCAGCTTCTTCGAGCCGTAGCTGAAGAACAGCGTGAAGCGGTCGGGCTGCTGGCGCTCCGACTTCAGGAAGAAGCGGTCGGTCTGCACGTGTTCGAACGCTCTGAGCACGAGGTCGTCGGGCGTGAAGCGTATGTATCCCGTCTGCTTTATGTCCTTGATATGCAGCGAGTCGAGCCAAAGCGTGTCCTGTCGCACGGCGTCGCAGAACGAGGGGCGTATGGTGTCGTGCGAGAAGGCTATCTGCTCGCTCTTCTGCGAGAACATATAGTTGCCGTCCTGGTCGTTGAGCGCGTAGATGCGGTAGGAGCCGGGCGCCACACCCTTTATGACGAAGTGTCCGCGCGAGTCGGCACGCGCCACGCGCAGCATGGGCTGCTTCATGAAGCACGAGTCCTCAAACTCGGCGTACAGACCCACGAGTATGCCCTTCACCGGCTCGAGGTTCTCAGCCGCTACAACGGTGCCAGCCACTTCAAGCGTGTCGATATGGTCGCCCGTAGAGAAGCTGTACGTGTAGTTGCCCATCGGGTTGCCCTCGTTGTTGTCGGAGATGGCGTCAGAGAAGTCGACGGTGTACGTGGTGTTGGGCTTCAGCGAGTCTTTCAGCTCCACGCTTATCTTCTTGCCCGAAGCCTTTATCTCCGCCTGCTCAAGCTGCGGTGGCGACACCACTACCTTCTCCGACGCGTTGTCGAGCTTTATGAACTCGTCGAAGTAGATGTTCACCTTCTTCGCCTGCACGTTAGTGCTGCGGTCTTCAGGTGTCGAGCCTATCACATGCGGCGGCGTCTCGTCGTACCATCCTCCGTCGGGGCGTCCCATGCGGGCGCACGACGAGAGCAGCGCGATTACACCTATTATATATAGTATGTTTCTTAGTTTCAGCATTTGGCTTTTATTTGTTTTATAGCTAAACTCTTTTAGATCGGTTGGTGCAGTTGAGACAACTGCACCCCCTACAAATGTCACCATTTCACGATTATACAATACGTTGGTGCACTTGAGACAAGTGCACCCCCTGATGATAGCAACACAAATGTCACCATCTCAACATCTCACCACAACAACACCAATCTCACCACCACAACATCTCAACATCACACCCCCATTATCTCCTCAATGGTCTTGCGGTTGTTGGAGAGGCGCGGTATCTTGTGCTGTCCGCCCAACTTGCCCTTAGAGCGCAGCCAGTCGTCGAACTGACCTTCGCGCGCAACGACAACCTCAAGCGGCTGCAGCGTGATGTCGTGGAAGCGCTTCGCCTCGTAGTCGGAGTTGATAGCCTGCAGCTGTCGGTCGAGGATGTCGGCAAACTCGCTGATGTTCTCAGGCTTCTTCGCGAACTCGATGAGCCACTGGTGGCGGCATTTCGCATTGGCGTCCATGAACACCGGCGCCGCCGTGTACTCCTTCACCTCTGCGCCGGTCTGCTGGCAGGCATAGGCGAGGCCCTTCTCGGCGTTGTCCTGGATAAGCTCCTCGCCGAAAGCGTTGATGAAATACTTCGTTCTGCCCGTTATGACGAACTTGTACGGACGCACCGACGTGAACTTCACCGTGTCGCCAATCATGTAGCGCCACAATCCGCATGACGTGCTGATAAGCATGGCGTAGTTCTTGCCCGTCTCCACGCCCTCGAGCGGCACGATGTTCGGGTTCTCAGAGTCGAACTCGTCCATAGGCAGGAACTCGTAGAACACGTCGTAGTCGAGCATCAGCAGCATCGACTTGTCCTTTGGGTCGTTCTGTATGCCGAAGAAGCCCTCAGAGGCGTTGTACGTCTCCATGTAGTGCATGCGGTCGCTCTTTATGATGTGCTCGTATTGCGAGCGGTAGGGCGTGAACGCGATGCCGCCGTGGAAGAACACCTCCAGATTGGGCCACACCTCGTCGAGGCGCTCCTTGCCCGACAGCTCGAGCACGCGCACCAGCACGCTGAGCATCCATGAGGGCACACCCGAGATGTTCGTCACGTTCTTGTTGAGACATTCGCGCGCTATGCGGTCGCGCTTCACCTCGAAGTCGCTCAGCAGCGCCGTCTGCTTCTTCGGCACACGCACGAGGTTCACGAGCGGGTTGATGTTCTCGATGAGAATGGCGCTGAGGTCGCCCACGAGCGAGCCAGCCACGTTGTAGTTGGGCGAGTGCGAACCGCCCAGAATCAATCCCTTGCCGTCGAACATGCGGCTCTTCGGGTTGTTCTGCAGGTAGAGCGCCACCACGTCCGTGCCGCCCTTGTAGTGTATGTTCTTCAGTCCTTCAGCCGACACGGGTATGAACTTGCTCTTGTCGTTCGTAGTGCCCGACGACTTGGCGTACCACTTCACCTTTCCCGGCCACAGCACGTCAGCCTCGCCGTGTCGCATACGGTCGATGTCGGCCTTCAGCTCCTCGTAGGTATTCACGGGCACGTTGCGCACGAAATCGTCGTAGCCCTTTGTCGTAGCGAAAAGATGGTTTCTGCCGTACTCGGTGTTGGCGGCAGCGCGCAGGAGGTGCTGCAACACTTGGTGCTGCAGAGCCTCCGGCTCGTTGAAGTGTTGTTCCAGCTTATGCTGTCGGGGTGCGAATGCGTATCGTGCAATGCCAGTTAAACTCATTATTTTTCCTTTCTGTCTTCTTCTATAAATCTGAGCAGATGTTCCACTGCCTCACTCTCGGGTATGGCCTTCTCCACGCACATCTTCTGCTTGTAGAGCGAAATTTTTCCCGGTCCGGCGCCCACATAACCGTAGTCGGCGTCAGCCATCTCGCCCGGTCCGTTCACGATGCAGCCCATGATGCCTATCTTCAGGCCCTTCATGTGAGCCGTAGCCGCCTTTATCTTAGCGATGGTAGAGCGCAGGTCGTAGAGCGTTCTGCCGCAGCCAGGGCATGAGATATATTCGGTCTTCGATGTGCGCAGACGAGCCGCCTGCAAAATGGCGAACGCCGTGTCTGTAAGGTCGCGCACCGCGATGTCGCCGTTGTTCATCAGCCATACGCCGTCGCAGAGGCCGTCAATCATCAGCGCACCCATATCGGCTGCCGCCTCAAGCTGCAGGTCTGCCTTCTCGGCGCTGCTATGACTGTACATCTGAGCGAACACAACGGGGTTGAACAATCCGTTCGACCACAGTTCGTGAGTAAGCGCACGCTGCTCGCCGAGGCGGTTCTGCTGGTTCGACACAGCAACGACCACTACCTCCGGATGGGCCTTCAGGCAAGCCATGTACTCCTCCGACGGAGCGCCGAGCTGCAGCACGAGGAACTTAACATCTGCCTTCACTCCGCCCACGAACGGCGTAGCGTTGTACGGGAAGATAGGGTAGGTGTTCGGCTCGCCGGTGTATGCGTTGAAGTCGACGATGTATTTCTGTCCGTCGCGGCGGTTCTTGGGCAGGCTGGCACCGCAGTAGATATAGTCGGGTGTCATATCGGGGTTGAACTCCACGCTCTCTGCGTCGTCGTTCTGTCCTAACGAAGCTATCACCACCGGCACATTCGAGCCGCCGATGTATCCCATAGCGCGAGTGGGGCGGCGCTCAGGGCGCACCCAAGAGAAGTCCTTCGCCTCGGTGCCTGGCACGAGAGTGTGTCCGGCACGCTTCGTGATATAGTCGACGAGGTGGCGCGCAACGGGTATCTCCGCCTCCGGCTCCTCGCTCAGACTCACGCGGATAGTGTCGCCGATGCCGTCGGCAAGCAGTGCGCCTATGCCCACCGCACTCTTGATGCGTCCGTCCTCGCCTTCGCCAGCCTCGGTGACGCCGAGGTGGAGCGGGTAGTGCATGTCGGCGTTGTCCATCTCGGTGATGAGCAGACGCACCGTGCGCACCATGATAACCGTGTTCGACGCCTTAATGCTTATCACTACGTTGTCAAACTGTTCCTTCTTGCAGATGCGCAGAAACTCCATGCAGCTCTCGACGATGCCTTCCGGCGTGTCGCCGTAGCGCGACATGATGCGGTCGGAGAGCGAACCGTGGTTCACGCCGATGCGCACCGCCGTGTGGTGTTCGCGGCAGATATTGAGGAAGGGCACGAAGCGGTCCTCCAGTTTCTTGAGTTCGTCGGCATACTCCGCGTCGGTATACTCAATCTTCTTGAACACGCGCGCCGGGTCTACGTAGTTGCCCGGGTTGACGCGCACCTTCTCTGCGTACAGCGCAGCCACGTCAGCCACATTGGCGTTGAAGTGAACGTCGGCAACGAGTGGTGTGGTGTAGCCGTCGGCACGCAGTTGTGCGTTTATGTTCTGCAGGTTCTCAGCCTCTCTGCGGCCCTGCGTAGTGAGTCGCACGAGTTCGCCGCCTGCCTTTATGATGCGCTCAGCCTGAGCCACGCACGCCTCCGTGTCGTTGGTGTTGGTTGTGGTCATCGACTGTACGCGTATCGGGGCGTCGCCGCCAAGCTGTATGTCGCCTACCTGAACGGGTGAGGCTTCGCGGCGGCGGTAGTTGAAGAGATCAATCATGATTTTTGATGTTGTTGTGTTGAGATGTTGAGGTGTTGAGAGATGTTGAGGTGGTGAGATGGTGAGATGGTGAGGTGTTGAGATGGTGAGGTGTTGAGAGATGTTGTTGTGTTGAGATGTTGAGAGATGTACTATTGTCACCACATCACCACCTCACCACAACAACATATCACCATCTCACCATCTCACCACCTCACCATCTCAACACTTGTATTCGTACTTCACCTCAGCGAGCTCCTTGTTCGCCTTTTCTATCTTCTCTCCCAAGCCAGCCTTGTACTGAGCCATCTTTTCTGCGATGCCTTCGTCGCAGAGCGCAATCATCTCGCAAGCGAGGATGGCTGCGTTCATGGCTCCGTTCACGCCTACTGTTGCAACGGGTATTCCCGGGGGCATCTGTATGATAGAGAGCATGGCGTCGAGACCGTCGAGCATACCCTTGATAGGTACGCCGATGACGGGCAGAGTGGTGCTTGCTGCGATGACACCGGGCAGAGCTGCTGCCATGCCTGCTGCGGCAATGATTACCTTAACGCCACGCGCCTTTGCGCCCTTAGCGAAACTTTCTACTGCGTTCGGTGTGCGATGAGCAGAGAGGGCGTTCACTTCAAACGGCACCTGCATGTCGTTCAAGAACTTGCATGCCTTTTCCATAACGGGCAGGTCTGATGTGCTGCCCATGATGATGCTAACTAATGGAGTCATAATATTTTATTTTATTGTTTAATATCTAAGCCTTTCTAAGCCTCTTTAGGCCTCTTTAAGCCTTTGCTAACTCAAAACTGAATAATTCACAATCGGCGAAGCCGACAACTCAAAATTCAAAACTCAAAATTCTTGAGCCTTTGCTAACTAAGCCCTCCCCGACGGGGAGGGTTGGGAGGGGCTACAGCCCCAGTATTATCATGAAGGCGATGAGCACGCCTACGCCGAAGCCCGCCGTCACTTGCGAAAGGGTGTGCTGTCGGAGTATTATGCGGCTGGTGCCGACGAGCCCTGAGAGCACGAGCGAGAAGCAGAGCCACGTGATGGGGTTGAACATGAATATGAACGAGAAGGCGAGCAGAGCGCCCACCACGCCACCGATGGCTGCGGTGTGCGTCGATATCTTCCACCACACGTTTATCAGAGCGCACACTATCTGTATCACGAGCGCCGCCATGAGTATGTTGCCCATGAAATGCGGAATGTTATACAGTCGCATGACGTAGAAGCAGGCGTAGTAGCTCACTATCGAGAGCAGATAGGGCACCACGCGGCGCTCCTTGCGGCTGAGCTGTATGAGTGTCCAGCCATGGTAGTTGCGGTAGAGCTTGATGAGCATTGTGGGCATGAGAATGGTGAAGAAGTAGACCATAGCGAGCACGCTCAGCTTGTACCCCCACGGCATCTGACTGAGATAACTGAACGTGAAGAGTACGGTCATCCCTACCAAAGACAGATAGAACGGGGTGAACACCGCGCTCAGAGCGCGGGCTGCGAGGATTATGTTCTTTTCTTTCATAATTAGTTCTTTCTCATTCTTGCCACCGGTATGCCCAGTTGCTCGCGATACTTCGCCACGGTGCGTCGTGCGATGGGGTAGCCGAGCTTCACGAGCGCCTCTCTGAGAGCGTCGTCGCTGAGCGGTTTCGTCTTGTCTTCCTTGCCGACGAGGTCTTTCAGCGCAATCTTTATCTTGCGTGTAGACATCTCCTCACCGTCTTCGTTGGTGTAGCCGTCGCTGAAGAAGAAGCGCAGCGGGTAGGTTCCCCAGTTGGTCTGCGCGTACTTCACGTTGCTGACGCGCGATATCGTGCTTATGTCGAGTCCCGTGCGGTCGGCGATGTTCTTCAGAATCATCGGCTTGAGGTCAGCCTCGTCGCCGTCCTGGAAGAACTTGCGTTGCCAGTCGATGATAGCCTGCATGGTGAGCGTGAGCGTGCGGTAGCGCTGCTTTATCGCTTCGATGTATCCCATTGCGCGCTCCACCTTCTGCTTTGCGTAGAGCAGCGCTTCCTTTTCGTGGCGCGACATCTTCTCCTTGTTGTTGCGATAGGTCTCCATGAGTTCGCTGAACGATGAAGAGACGCGCAGCTCCGGTATGTTTCCGTTGTTTATGTAGAACGACACGTTGCCGTTGTCGTCGGTGTCGATGATGAAGTCGGGCGTAATCTGCTGCACGTTTCTGCCCTCGGTCTCGCCGAGCGAAGCGCCCGGTTTGGGGTTGAGTCGGCGCAGCTCCTCCAGCACGCGCTGTCCGGTATGCTCGTCCACGCCCAGCAGCTGCGGAAGCTTCTCGAAGTGCTTCTTCGCGAAGTCGTTGAAGTGCTTCTTCACGACTGTCGTCATCAGCTGCTTCATTCTGTCGTCGGGTCGGCGTTCTATCTGCAGCAGCAGACACTCCTGCAGCGAGTGCGCACCGATGCCAGCCGGGTCGAAGGTCTGCAGAATGCCTATTATGCGGTCGATGTCCTCCACGTCGCAGTAGACGCCCTGATAGATAGCCAGCTCGTCGCATATCGACTGGCTGTCCTTGCGCAGCAATCCGTCGCTGTCGAGCGATCCGATGATGTATTCCATTATCTTCTGGTCGTTCTCCGAGAGGTCTATCTCGCCCATCTGCTCCTTCAGCTTGTCGTAGAACGAGCGCGTGTCGCCGTATACCATCTCCTCGTAGTCGGCAGAATCGGCTCCGTAGGCTCCGGTGTAAGCCGCCGTAGGCATGTCTTCGTCGGAACCGGTCATACGGTCGAGCGCATTGTTCAGCGCCGACTCGCGTTCTTCTCGCTCTGTGTGAGCGGCGAAGGCGTCCGCCTCGGTGTCCACCTCGTCCATGTCGCCGCCGTTGCTTTCGCCGTTGCCGCCGTCGTTGTCTGAAGAGGAAGCGTATGCGGGGCTGTCGTTGCTGTCGTATGAGGTGTTCGAGTCGTAGATGTCGTCGTCTGCCTTCACGAGCGCAGGGTTGTCGTCGAGCTCCGCGTTCACGTTCTCTTCAAGCTCCGTGACGGGCATCTCGAGCATGTGCACCTGCAGCATCTGCTGTTGCGTCAGGCGCTGCAACTGCTGCTGCTTCTGTTCCTGGGTTTGTATTAGTTTCATAATATTTCTGGTGGCGTTTAGGCCTTTCTAAGCCTCTTTAAGCCTTTCTAAGCCATTGTTGACTAAGCCTTTTTAGGCGGCGTTTAAGCCTTCCTAAGCCTCTTTAAGCCTTTCTAAGCCTTTGAAAATTCAAAACTGAATAATTCCTAATTGCGGCGCAGCCGCAACAATTCAAAATTCAAAATTCAAAATTCAAAACTCTTCCGAGCCGTTCGGCTTAGGCGCAGCCTTTGAAGTATTCCTTTAGCCTCTCCACCGTAGTGGTCAGCACCTCGGGCGCTTCGTTGCTGTATCTCTGCCAAACCAGCTTCGCCTCGTCGTTGAGGGGCGAGTGGGGCAGCGGTTCGCGCTTCAGAATGGGGTCGAATGTCTGGTATATCTTCAGCACATCTACCACCTCTTCGGGCTTCAAGCCCAACAGACGCGCCATATCCTGCACCTCCGGCGTCTCGCTCACCATAGTGTTCGTCATCAGCTGAAAGTAGAGGCTGAGAATGATGGTGAGCATCACCGGCGTCAGCTTCCGTTCGGCGTCGATAGGCAGATAGTCGTGCTCGAAGGGCAGCGTCATATCCATGCCGCTGTAGAAGGCGTTGCCGAAGCCGAACCCCGCCATCTGCCTGAGCCGCTTCACGTCGCGTGCCAGTCGGCGTGGGTTTTCGGCGTATGTGTCCCATAGACGTTGCAGCGAAGGCGTGGCGTGCTCTTCGAGCGCCACCATCTGCTCCTGCAGCGTCTTCGGCGGAATATGCAGCTCGAGCGCCAGATCGACCACGGGGCGCGAGTATTCCGACTTTACGCCTGCCGGACTCTTCTGGTAGAGCTGCACGATAAGCAGCCAGTAGTCGTCTGTCCAAAGAGGATGAATTGCCATATATTATATTAATAATGTATTGTTTAATGTTTGCAAAGTTACAGAAAGTCTTGCACATAAGGGCACGCCCGCCATACTTTTTTTGTGCAGGAGTAAAGAGTTGTTAAGGTGTTTTATGGTGCTCTGAGCGCTTTTCGGGGGCTGTTTCCAGTAAAATCGCAGTTTTTCTTGCAATTTTACAGTATAAAAAGTCAGTTTGGTTGAATTTTTTAAAAATTTATTGCAAAACATTATCGAATTGCAATTTATTTTGTACTTTTGCGGTTAGTAATTTTAAAATTTATAGACTATGAAGAAAACTTTACTCTCATTGGCAGCAATGTTGCTGCTCGCAGGTGGTGCTTCGGCACAGACAGCAAAGTCGGCTGCAGTTTATACTGACAAGGTAGACGCAACTCCGGTTAGCGTTGTAAAGAAGGCAAAGGCTCCTATGATGAAGGAGGAAGAAGCTAAGTATGTGACTCTTGGCTTCAATGGTTCTGATGATCCGTCACAGATGAATGGCTTCCCGACATGGGAGTCTGCTTCGATGGTATTGTCAGAGTTGGACAATGGCGTAGATTTCGATTTCTCTGAATTCGCAGGCTACAAGATTGTAGGTCTCAACTTCGCTGTAGCAGCTAATCTGGGTGAGAAGGCAGGTGCGGTAGCTGTTGTTTATCAGTCTAAAACAGACCAGAATGGCACAGAGCTCGGTTCGCCTTATCTCGTTGAGGGCACTAACTATAAAGTCAGCACTGTAGAGAACCAGCAGCTTACTTTGCAGTGGAACCAGGTAGCTTTTGCTGAGCCGTATGAGATCACAGGCGACGAGTATGCTTTCTTGTACGGTTTGGCATACGAGCAGGTGAAGGGTGATGGCACTTCTCAGGACGAGTTCCCGTTCCTCACTGGCGTGAGCACAGATAGCGGCGTTGAGGGCATGTTCCTCGCTTATGGTAAGCCTTCTTCTAAGTATGAGGTGGGTATGTACATGCTTAACAATCCTGAAGATACAAAATCAGAGAAGCGTTGCCCTTGCATGCAGCTCATCCTCGAGACCCCGGGCGGCGCAACAGTTATCCTCGGTCTGAATGGTTCTGACAAGCCGGTTGCTATGCAGTACTACTCACTCGACGGCAAGAAGCTCTCTGCTCCTCAGAAGGGCATCAACGTTGTTAAGATGAGCGACGGCACATCTAAGAAGGTGCTTGTTAAGTAAATATCGGAAAAACATATATAAAATGGAAATCCCAACAGAGGGCTGCCTCTGTTGGGATTTTTTTTAAGGGGGTGCACTTGTCTCAAGTGCACCAACCGCGCAGAAATGCACCATTTACTTGGTTGGTGCAGCAGAGACTGCTGCACCCCCTGGAAGGCACCAACCGCGCAGAAATGCACCAACCGAGCTAACCATAAGAGGTTATGTTGAGGTGCGTGGGGGATGTGTCAAAACTCAATTAGTGCGGGCTGAAAGCCCAACATCACATAGCCCAGGGCAGCGCCCTACCCTTTATACACATCTTTGACAATTCTCAACATCTCACATTTGCAGAAG
>OCPT01000541.1_pt1 | contig 28003 bp, 20 predicted proteins | sample 1538741 | NCBI WGS metagenome assembly OCPT01 (sample SAMN04571723, study PRJEB22368) | human gut metagenome | biome: human gut; material: stool | host: Homo sapiens | place: Luxembourg | collected 2012-12-06 | reverse complement strand
CTCATTGTATTCTCAAAGGTTGAAAAGAGCAATGTTCATTTAACTTAACAGATCGGAATAATTTTATTGGGGGAAATTTAATGAATAAGAAAAAGATTAAAAAGCTTATTAAAAGTGCCTTGGCTACTACTTGTGCAGTAAGTGTAATAACTACAACTTCAGTTACTGCCTTTGCAAGTAATAGTGGAGAAAATAGTAAAGAGGAAGAAAGTAATAAAAGAGTAGAAGCTGAAGTTTATCCAGTGCCTCAAAGTTTAGAACATTCTTCTATAGAAGGAATGACTTTAGAGGGAGAGGTTAACATAGTTTATCATGGTGAACAAGAAGAGGCAACTTCTAAAAGACTTGAAAGAACTTTAAGTGAAAATAATATAGCTTTTAAGGTGTCAGAAAATGTTGAAGATGGAAAAGCTAATATTATAGTTTCTTCAGAGGGGGATCACTGTAATGTATGCTCTGAGGGAAAAGAAGAAAATAGTGATGTTTTAACTCATAAAGAAGGGTATGTACTAAAAACAAGTAATGATATTAACGAAAAAGGTAATATATCTATAATAGGTTCTGATAAAGATGGTGCTTACTATGGTGTTTTAACTTTAAGTCAAATTCTAGAACAGTCTAATGAGGAAAATAAGTTTGCAGAAGTTGTAGTAACTGATTATCCTGAAATAGAATTTAGAGGATTTATAGAAGGATTTTATGGAGTACCTTGGAGTCATGAAGATAGAATGAATTTAATGAAGGATACTAGTGAATATAAGATGAATACTTATATTTATGCTCCTAAGGATGATCCTTACCATAGATTAAGTTGGAAAGAATTATATCCAGAACAGGAAGCAAAACAAATTGCCGAGCTTGCTAAGGCGGGAGCAGAAAATAATTTTAATTTCTGTTGGACAATTCATCCAGGAGCCACTCTTCAATTTACAGATGAAGATTTCAATGCTCTTATTAATAAATTTGAACAACTTTATAGCTTAGGAGTTCGTCAATTTGGAGTTCTTTTTGATGATACTGATGACTGGAGAAATGGTCAAAAGCAAGCTGAGTGGATAAATAAAATAGATACAGAATTTGTTAAGGCTAAGGGCGATGTAGCACCTATGATAGTTATATCTGCAAGATATAATTCAGCTTGGGGTCCAAATATGGATAGATATTTTAAACCTTTTATGCAAACATTGCATGATGATATACAAGTAATGTGGACAGGTCATGCAACAATGTCAAATGTATCTAAGGAAGTTTTTGAATGGCCTAAGGTTCAAACCGGAGTTGATAAGGATGTAGCTGTTTGGTGGAACTATCCAGTAAATGATTATTGCGATAGTAGAATATTAATGGCTCCACTTCATAATTTAAATCAAGATCTTGATAATGTTAGTGGATTTTTTTCAAATCCAATGAACCAAGCTGAAGCTTCAAAAGTAGCTTTATATAGTATAGCTGATTATACTTGGAATACTGATGCATTTGATTATATGAAAAGTTGGGAAACATCTATAGAAAAGTTTGTGCCAGAAGTAAAAGAAGAGTTTATGAGATTTGCGTCAAATACGTGTTATTTAAAAGATGATGGAGGAGCAAGTGGTCCTTTTGAATACGATGAATCTTGGTATTTATCAGAAAAGATAGATACATTAAAAGAGACTATTAAGAATGGACAATCAGCTGTGAAACCAGCCAAGGACTTGTTAGAAGAATTTAAATTAATAGTATCTGATTATGAAAATATTACTTCAAAGGTTAAAAATAAAAATCTATTAGATGAGATAGAACAACATTTAAATGCATATAAAGCCTTAGGCGAAGCAGGTATTGCTGCTATGGAAGCTATAATAGCTTCAGAGGAAGGAAATCTAGAATTATGGATGGATAGTAATTCACTAGTACAAGAAAAACTTGATTTAATGGAAACATTTAAAATTGAAAGTTTAGAAAGTGATGGTCTAAAAGAATATGTTGTTTCAGTAGGAACAAAACTCCTTAAGCCTTTAGTAAAAGAAAGTATGGATTATGCCAAAGAAAAAATAGGAGAAGTAGTTTTACCAAAGTATGATCCAGAAATAAACACATCTCTTACTAATCTTAAGGATGTAGAAGTTAACTTTGAAGATGGAATATATTCTTTAAGAGATTTAGGAGAAGTTACTCTTAATAAGGGAGACTATGTAGGTATAAGCCTTCCAAAAGCAACAAAGTTAAGAGGAATAAACTTAATTGCTAATAATTATGATAATATAGAAATTCAATATTCAATAAATGGATTAGAATGGGTTACAGCTAAAGCATCAACAAATGAAAATGTTTTAGAGACTTTAGATGTGGTTGATGCTACTTTTATAAGAATTATTAATATTGGAGAAAATTCAAAAAATATTAATTTAGAAAAATTAGAAGCTTTACCAGTATATAAAGCTGAACCAACTATTACTGAAAATATAGGAACTTATGAAAATTATACTATAGATAAAGCTTTAGATGGAAATATGGACACGAAATATTGGTCAAATAAGCCATCAGATTCAGGACATAATATACAAATTGATTTAGGTAATGTAATGCCATTATATGATATAAACACTTATTTTGGAGCAAATGATTTCATGAGAAACTCTGAATATATGATTTCAGAGGATGGAGTAAACTGGACTTCACTTGGAGAGTTAGCATATAATTCACAGGATGGAAAAATGGTTGCATCTGCAAATGCAGAGGGAAAAATGGCAAGATATATTAAGATACAATCAGATGGACACAATTATGGATGCTGGGTTGAAATCTATGAAATTGAATTTAATAAGACAGCACCAGAATTTGATGAAAGTGCTGTAAATTTAGTAAGTGGTACTTTAGAAGGTAATTTTAATGCTTTTTATGATGAAGATTTATCAACAGCATATGAAGCTAAATCAGTAAAGGATGGAGATTCCTTAATATATAAAATGAGTAGGGTAACCAATATTTCAGAATTAGAAATATTACAGGATAAAAATAGAATTTCAGAGGCTAAGGTAAGCGTAAAAGACTTAGGTGGAAATTGGACAGAGATTGGACACTTAAATGCTCAAATTAATAAACTAAAAGTAGATAATAATATAACTGAGGTTAAATTTGAATTTGAAGGTTCAAAACCAGCTCCAAAAATATATGAAATTATTGCCAGAGAGAGAAAAGAAGAAATAGTAGTAAGTCCTGTAAAAGAATTTAAAGCTACTACAATTAATAAGAAAAATGTAATAGTTTCATGGGAAGAACCAGAAAATGCTTTTGGATTAGAAAGTTATATTCTTTATAAGGATGGAAAGAAAGTTAGTGAAATCTCAAGTGATGAAACAAGCTATACATTTAAGGGGTTAAATAGACATACTATCTATAACTTTAAAATAGCAGCAAAGTATTCTAATGGAGAAATATCAAAGAAAGAATCATTAACACTAAGAACCTCAAGATAGCTTTTAGATATTACTAATAATTAAATACTTTAAAATGAATTAATTGAGGCTATGTTTTTAGTGAAAACATAGCCTTTAAAATGTAATTTAAGAGATAAATTTTCAATAATATAGCCAAATAAAATAAGCTTTGTGTATAATAATCATAATAAGTTAAGTGAAGGAGTGTTATTTTTGAGTCAAATCTTAAAATCTATAAGTGAAGATAAATTTAAAAATAAAATAAAAATAAGATTTAATAATATATTAGATGGATTTGATAGATATTCAAACGGGCTTTTAGAATATAATGGGGATAATGATTCTTTTAAAATAAAAGAGGAATGTTTTATTAATTTCTTTAATGAAGCATTAGAGCTTAATAAGGGGAAAGTAATAATAGATTTATACATAAAAGATTTAGAAAATGAGAGTTTAGCAAGGCTTTTAGAGGGGTTAGATGAAAGGGATAAAAATATTTTAATAGATATCAATAAACATGAAATAAAAAGTGTTTATTTTGAGCTTCATAATAAAGATTTAATGTCCTTTATAACTAGATTAAATACTAGGGAATTATTCTTTTGCACCGTATATTTTATGGAAAAGCCTATGACTATATGGGGAAATTATAATTTGAGTTTTCCTATGTTTTTTGAGGAAAATGATATGTTAGAAATATATATAGATTTAGCTAAAAAGCATAATTTAGATGTAAGGGGAATAGTATTAAAGTAAGCAATTAATTTTGAGGGGATATATGAAGCTTCTTAATAAATTAGTTATTACTTTCTTTATAACAATATTGGTTACTGTTTGTTCATATTTCTTTATGCCTATTAAATTAGAGGCTGCATTTAATATGTTAATAGAAAATCCAGAATATATAGTTGTTACAGAAAAGAAAAATGATTCGGAATTTAATAGTTATAAAATAGAAGATGAAAATGATATAGCAAATATATATGATGATATTAAGGAGATAAAAATAGTTAAACCTTTTAAAAATCCAGTAATTTCAAATGAGTATAATATATATATGGGAGACCAGTATATAAGCTTATCATTGAGTGAAGAATTTATTAAAGTTAATGATGAAACTTTTAGAATAATAGATTCTGGTGATAAGTATAAAGAATTACTAAGAGAAATAAAAGAAAATTTTATTAAGTAAGAGAAAAAGAGAGGAGTTTACTGCTCACTCTCTTTTTTTATGTATTATTTAACTTCAAATATCCATCCTTCAGGCGCTTCTACATCTCCAAATTGCATTCCAGATAAAAGATCATAAAGTTTTTTAGTAATAGGACCAACTTCGGTTTCGCTATGGAAAACATGAAGTTTATTCTTATATTCTATTCCTCCTATTGGAGTTATTACAGCAGCTGTACCACAAGCACCAGCCTCAGCGAATTCATCTAAGTTATCTATTAAAACATCTCTTTCTGATACAGGCATTTTTAAATAATCTTTAGCTATTTGCATTAAAGAGTATTTTGTTATACTTGGTAAAATTGACTCTGAATATGGAGTAACAAATTCACCTTTCTTTGTTATTCCAAAGAAGTTTGCAGCTCCAACTTCCTCAATTTTAGTATGAGTTGCTGGGTCTAAATATATACAATCAGCAAATCCTTTTTTTGCTGCTATTTCATGAGCCTTTAAGCTTGCTGCGTAATTTCCACCAACTTTAGCGGCACCAGTTCCTTTAGGAGCAGCTCTATCATAATCTGCAATCATAAAGTTTACAGGCTTCATTCCACCTTTAAAATAAGCACCAACTGGAAGGCAGAATACTGAAAATATAAATTCAGGAGCAGATTTAACACCTATATTATCACCAACACCTATCATGAAAGGTCTTATATAAAGAGTTGCACCAGTACCGTATGGGGGCACAAATCTTTCATTAGCTTTGACAACTTGCATACAAGCGTCTATGAATTTTTCAACTGGTATTTCAGGCATTAAAAGTTTATCACATGATTTATTCATTCTCTTAGCATTTTCATCTACTCTAAAAAGTTGAATCTTTCCATCCTTTGTTCTATAAGCTTTTAAACCTTCAAAACATTGTTGGCCATAGTGAAGGGCAGTTGAAGCTTCACTTATGCTTAATTTGTTGTCTGTAACTAATTTTCCTTCATCCCATTTACCATCTTTATAGTGAGATATGTAACGATAATCTGTTTTCATATAAGAGAAGCCTAGATTATTCCAATCAATAGCTGTCTTTTTATCCATAGTTTAACACTCCTATCAAAATTTAATACTTTTTAATTTTATCATTTTATTTTAAAAAATGAAAGATTAAAATTTAAAAATTGCAAATTAAAATTATTTTAATGTTAAGTTTAAATGATATAAATATTAAAATAATACAAAAAATTAATATTTATTACTAGGTTTAGTATATAAATTTGAAAAGAAATGTATGGTATAATGAAAGAAAAAGTAAATGGTAAAGGGAGACGGGTATGGAGAAGTTTTATGAATTAAGTATAAGTGGCGAAGAATCAAAGCTACATAAGATGATAGTACCAGCTATGATTATTTCATTGTTTTTAGCAGCAGGAATATTTATTTTTACAGGGCTAATACCTGCTTTGATATTTTTAATATTAATATGTTTGCCTCTTTTTATAGCTAAAAGGTTAACAATGGTTGAATATGACTATGAATTTACTGATGGAGAACTTGAAATAAGCGCTATTTATGAGAGAGTTAGAAGAAAAGTAAAGGGTAACATAAATTTAAGAAAGATTGAAATTGTTGCACCTTTAGGAAATAGTGAATTAAAGAGATATTCTAATGTAAAAGTAAAGAAATGTTATAACAATATTCAAGAAGGAAAAAAGGTTTATGTAATTGTGGTTAGAGGGGAAACTAAAATGGTTGCATATGAAGTTTTAATAGATCAAAAAATGCTTGATTTATTCTTTTTTTCAAATCCTCAAAAGGTTATTAGATAATAAAAAAAGGGCGTGTATCAAAATAACTTGTTTAAAACTTACAAACATATTTCGAGAATTACTAGATTTTAAGTGAAAGCCCAAATTTTTAATTTGGATTCTTGAACTTATAGAGTGGAACTTTGTGAGATTGTATTCCTAAGAAGTTAACAGTCTTAGCTTTTTAACGTGATATTTTCTACGTAATAATTTAAATTCTAAAGCTCATCTAGATATTCTCTTCATACTGTTTGTAAGTTTTATTATATTTTGATACAGCCCCTTTTTGATTTTTAAGATTAAATTAAAAGTATAAATGGCTTTATTTAATTAAGTAATAATATATATATAACAATACTATATTAGAATTTAAATAACTAAAATTTAGTATAATGTATTAAAAGTTAATAATAATGGTACTTTATGATATAATATAAAATAAGATTTAATTAAGAAAATATTTTCCTAGAATATTAGCTTAAAGCTATAACTTTTAAATAATTTAGTTGATGTAAAAGTTATAGTGAATATAAAAAGGGGGCATTAAAGTGGAAGTAAAAAAATATGTAGATAATTTAATGGAAGATTTAAAGAAAAATAATCCTGGAGAAAGTGAGTTCTTAGCTGCAGCAGAAGAAGTATTATACTCTTTAGTACCTGTCTTAGAAAAAAATCCTAAGTATATAGAAGAGGGAATATTAGAAAGAATTGTTGAACCAGAGAGAGTTATAATGTTTAGAGTTCCTTGGGTTGACGATGCTGGAAATGTAAGAGTTAACAGAGGATATAGAGTACAATTTAATAGTGCTATAGGACCATATAAGGGAGGATTAAGATTCCATCCTTCAGTTAATTTAAGCATAATAAAATTTTTAGGATTTGAGCAAATATTTAAGAATTCTTTAACTACTCTTCCTATTGGAGGAGGAAAAGGAGGATCTAACTTTGATCCTAAGGAAAAATCAGATAGAGAGATAATGAGATTTTGCCAAAGTTTTATGAGTGAACTTTATAGACATATAGGACCTAATACAGATGTTCCTGCAGGAGATATTGGGGTTGGAGGAAGAGAAATAGGCTATATGTTTGGTCAATATAAAAAACTTAAAAATTCAGTAGATGCCGGAGTTTTAACTGGCAAGGGCTTAACTTATGGTGGTAGCTTAGCTAGAAAAGAAGCAACTGGATATGGTTTAGTATATTTTGTAGATGAAATGTTAAGAGATAACGGTCAAACAATAGAAGGGAAAACTGTTGTAATCTCAGGTTCAGGAAATGTTGCAATATATGCCACTGAAAAAGTTCAAGAGCTTGGAGGAAAGGTTGTTGCACTTTCAGATTCATCAGGGTATGTATATGATGAAAATGGAATAGATTTAGAGATTGTAAAAGAAATCAAAGAAGTAAAAAGAGGAAGAATTTCTGAATATGTAAATTATGTTAAAACTGCTAAGTTTACTGAGGGATTTAGCGGAATTTGGAATGTTAAATGTGATATAGCACTTCCTTGCGCTACTCAAAATGAAATAGATAAAAGCAGTGCAAAAACTTTAATTGATAATGGAGTAATTGCTGTAGGAGAAGGGGCAAATATGCCTTCAACTTTAGAAGCTCAAAAACTTTTTGTTGATAATAAAATTTTATTTGCCCCAGCAAAAGCTGCCAATGCAGGTGGAGTAGCAACATCAGCTTTAGAAATGAGTCAAAATAGTTTAAGAATGTCTTGGACTTTTGAAGAGGTTGATGCAAAACTTAAAGATATAATGAAAAATATATACTATAATTCTAGAAATGCAGCTTCTGAATATGGTCATAATGGAAATTTAATAGTTGGAGCTAATATTGCAGGATTTAAAAAGGTTGCAGATGCTATGTTAGACCATGGTATTATATAAGAAATACTTTTAAAATAGTTGTTATTTTAAGTATTATATATTTTATAAAGTTTGATATTTAAATTAAAGCTAAACTTTATAGAATAATAAAATAGAGAATATTATTGTTTTAAGAAGAAACTATATTGAATCTTTAAAAATAAAGCTTATAGATTTATCTAGTAATTAGTAAAATATATTAATAAGTTTTATTTAAAGTTTATTTTCATATAGTTTCTTCTGTTTTTTTCTTTTTACTTATGATATATTAAAGAATGTTATGTCAATAATTTATGGTAAATCATAATTTATTTAGAAAGGAAAATAAGTATGGCAAAGATAACTAGTAGAAATAATGATTTTTTAAAAATGCATAGAAATTCAACTTCTCCTAAGGTATATTCTTTATTGATAGAACTTATAAATGAAGATAGAGAAGACTTAGCTAATGAAGTAATAAAGATAGATTATTTAGTTGATTATTTTAATACATGTATCAAAAAAAGAGATAAAAGAGAAGGTAAGGAAACTTTAGAAAGAATAAATTTAAGACTTTCTAAGTTAAAGAAGGAAGGCGTAGATACTTCTCATTTTGAAACTCTTTGTGAGAATATATTAAAAAACAATAAGATTAAACTTTAGAGTTAAAGAAGGATGGGATGCTAATGGATAAATTTTTAAAGTTAGGATTAAGTGAAGAGGTTTTAAAATCTTTAGTAGGATTAGGAATAGAGGAGCCAACAGATATTCAGGAAAAAGCTATACCTGAAATTTTAAATGGTAAAAATGTAATAGGAAAAGCTGAAACAGGAACAGGAAAGACTTTAGCATATTTACTTCCTATAATAGAAAAGATTGATGATTCAAAAAATGAGATGCAAGCTATTATTCTTTCGCCAACTCATGAATTAGGAGTTCAGATAAACAATGTTTTAAATGATCTTAAAAGAGGACTTGGAAAGAAGATAACTTCAACAACTTTAGTTGGAAGCGGAAATATAAAGAGACAAATGGAGAAGCTTAAAAATAAGCCTCATATACTTGTTGGAACTACAGGAAGAATTTTAGAGCTTATAAATAAGAAAAAAATAACAACTAATACCATAAAAACAATAGTTATTGACGAAGGTGATAAACTATTAGATTTTATAAACATAAAAGATGTGAGAAGTGTTGTTAAATCTTGTCCAAGAGATACACAGAAGCTTATATTCTCAGCTACAATGAATGAAAAAGCCTTAGAAACTGCAGATGAATTAATAGGAATAAGTGAGCTTATTCAAGCTAAAGCTGCAAACAAGGTTAATGAAAATATAGAACATGGATATTTTCAAGTAGAATTAAGAGATAAAATAGACTTTTTAAGAAAGCTTATACATGCTATAGGGAATGAGAAAAAAATAATAGTTTTCATAAATAATAGCTATAATGTACATAATGTAATTCAAAAGTTAAAATATAATAAAATAGAGGCAGTTTCTCTTCATGGAAGTGATAATAAAATGGAGAGAAAGAAGGCACTTCAAGATTTTAGAAGTGGAAAAGCCAAGGTTTTAATAACTTCAGATGTATCAGCTAGAGGGCTAGATATTAAGGGAGCTACACATATAGTTAACTTAGATATTCCTATGAATTCTCAAAATTACTTACATAGGGTAGGACGTGTAGGAAGAGCTGGAGAAAAAGGTTTTGCATACTCTTTAGCAGATTATAAAGAAGAAAAAATAATAGTAAAATGTGAAAGACAATTAAAAATAAAAATTCCTAGAGTTTATTTATATGAAGGAAAGATACATGAAACAGAGGTAAAAAAGGTTTCTTCAAATAAAAATAATAGTAAAAAGAAAAGTAATTTACCTAAAAAGGTATATAAAAAAAGATAATTAAATATATATTATAATGCACCAAAGAAGCCATTTCTTTTGGTGCTTTTTTTTATTTAAATAGTATTTTTATCTATTGTTAATTTGAATTTAATTAATATACCTTTAGAAGAAAGGTATGGAATGATAAAAATAAGCTTTAAAAGTTACTAAAGGATTAACAATATTCTAAAATTATTGGAGGGGATTAGGTTATAGGATATAATAACGTTAACATAATAAATTATGTATTTTAGGGAGTGAATATAGGGATGAAAAAGTTTTTTATAAGTGTCTTAGCCTCGTTTATGATAGGGACTACATTAACCTCTTGTGGAGCTAAGGATAATAATGGAACAAAGGTTGAACAAAGTGATATAAAAATGTCTATGAGTGCTTCAGATATGACAAATAAACTTGTAGATGCAGGTATGGTTACAATGCCTGTGCCTTTAGATGATGAAATAGCTAAGGAAATTTATCATTTAAATTTAAGTGATGTAGAGGAATATGGAATTTCTGAGACTGGTATATCACCGGGAAATTCATTAATTATTATTGCAAAAGCTAAGGAAGGAAAAGTAGAGTCAGTAAAAGCATCTTTAGATAAAGTTCTAGAAGATAAGATTGGAAAAGCTTTTTATCCAGAGGAAAAAGAGATTGCAGAGTCTTCAGAGGTTAAGGTTAAAGGAAATTATGTTTCACTATTTATATTACCAGAGGATCAATTAGAAGAAGCAAATAAGATATACGAAGGGGAATTCAAATAAAGGTTAATTCATACTTAAATAAATTAATAGTTTGACTTTTAAACTTGCTATGCTTAGGAAATGGGGGGATTTTTATATTTTTCTATAAGTATTAGCAAGTTTAACTAATTTATTTATTATTTTAAAATAAATATTTTAAATTAGAAGGTATTTAGAGAGAAATATAATAAAAAAGAGACTATCAAAGTCTCTTAGAAATATAAAATTTAATTTTGAGGATATTTAAAATGGTATTTAGCAGTATTATATTTATATTTAGATTTTTGCCAATAATGTTTATAATATACTACCTAACTCCAAATAAATTTAAAAATTTATCTCTCTTAATATTAAGTTTAATATTTTACTCATGGGGAGAAGTAAGGTATTTTTTTATAATACTTTTATCCATAGGAGTAGATTATTCAATAAGTATTTTTATTGAAAAATATAGGGAGAGGGAAATAATAAGTAAGGTGCTTTTATTTTGCTCCATTATGTTTAATTTAGGTATGCTTATATTATTTAAATATTTAAATTTCTTTATTGAAAATATAAATTTAATTTTTGGGAATTCTTTATCATTAATATATTTAACCTTACCTCTAGGAATAAGTTTTTATACCTTTCAGACTATGTCATATACTATTGATGTATATAGAGGAAAGATAAGGGCTGAAAGAAATATAATAAACTTTGGAGCTTATGTATGTCTTTTTCCACAGCTTATAGCAGGACCTATAGTAAAATATTCAGACATAAAAAATGAACTTAAAAATAGGAAAATTAAAGTTAATCAAGTTGAAGAGGGGATTACTGAATTTATAATAGGAATGGGCAAGAAGGTTTTAATAGCTAACAATATAGGTATTCTATGGAATGAGATTAAAGAACTTGGAATAAGTTACGTGTCAACTCCTTTATTATGGCTTGGTGTAATAGCATTTTCTTTTCAGATTTATTTTGATTTTAGTGGATATTCTTCTATGGCCATAGGACTTGGAAAGATGCTTGGATTTGATTTCCCAGAAAATTTTAATTTTCCATATATATCAAGAAGTATTACTGAGTTTTGGAGAAGGTGGCATATTACCCTCGGCTCTTGGTTTAAGGAATATGTTTATGTTCCTATGGGAGGGAATAGATTAGGGGAGAATAGGACAATATTAAATCTTTTTATTGTATGGTTTTTAACTGGTTTTTGGCATGGAGCAAAATATAATTTTATAATATGGGGATTATATTTTTTCTTTCTTATTGTTATAGAAAAAGTTTTTCTAATGAATTATTTAAATAAGTATAAGATTTTTTCTCATATATATGCAATAGTTTTTATAGTTTTTGGGTGGGCACTTTTTTCCTTTGAGGATTTATTTAGTATAAAGTATTTATTTAGAATGAAATTTTCTTTAGATTTTATTTATTATTTAAGAAACTATTTTTTAGTTCTTATAATAGCTATTTTAGGATCTACAAAGTTAATAAATAATATTTATGAGAGAATCATAAAGAAAAATAAATCTTTAAAATGCTTAGTATTAATGATGGTGTTTATATTATCAGTGGCATATTTAGTGGATTCTACTTATAATCCATTTCTTTATTTTAGATTTTAGAAAGGAATATTTTATGAAAAAGCATCCAATTGTTTATATATTTTTTTCTTTTATAATGATTTTAACCTTTTTCGATATTGTAAAGAAAGATAATAGTTTTTCAGAATTAGAAAATAGGAATCTTGCAAGGAAACCTATATTTTCAATAAGTTCTTTTTTAGAGGGAAAATATAGAGATAAATACGAAGAATATGTAAATGATAATTTTATTTTTAGAAATAAGTGGATAAACTTAAAATCTATAAGTGAGTACACCTTAGGAAAGTTAGAAAATAACAATATAATTTATGGAAAAGAAAACTATATGTTTGAAAAGAATATTTCCTATGATAAGGAGAGATTTAAAAATAACATAGATTCCATAAATAAATTTATTGATATATATGAGGGCAAGGTTACTACTATGATAGTTCCAAATTCATATACAATTTATGAAGAATATATTCCATGGGGAATAAAGTTTTTAAATAAAGAGAATCTTATAAATGAAGTTTATAAGGCGAATGATAAAGATAGAAATATAGATTTAGTGAATTTATTTAAGAAAAATAAAGAGGAATATATATATTATAAAACTGATCACCACTGGACAAGTTATGGGGCATATTTAGCATATAAAGCTTATATTGAAAGCTTAGGAGAAAAACCTATTGATTTAAATAGTTTAAAAAAGAATGAAGCTACAGGATTTTATGGGACATATTTTTCAAAGGCTAAGCTTTTTAGTGCAGAAAGTGATATTTTAACTTATTATGATATAGATAATATTACTATGAATATACAGGGGAAAATTTTTGAAAGCTTATATGATTATGATAAGTTAAAGACTAGGGATAAGTACTCAGTATTTATTAGAGGAAATAATGGATTTTCTATAATAGAAAATAAAAATATAAAGTTAGGAAAAAAATTACTTATATTTAAAGATTCCTTTGCTAATTCTATGATTCCATTTTTAAGTCAAAACTTTCAGGAAATTCATGTGGTTGATCTTAGGAGTTTTTCATGGAAAGTAAGTGAATATATGAAAAATACGAATTTTGATGAAATATTAATATTATATAATGTAGAAAATTTTCTGAGAGATATAAATATTTCTAAGATAAAATATTAAATTTAATGTGACATTGTTTGACAATATTCTTGTTTTTTGAGAAAATTAAATTGTTATTTTAGTTTTAGAGAGGTAATAAAATTGAATATAAAAAAATTAGTTATAAGATATGCTTTTCTCTCCTTAATACTAATATTAATTCAAGGCAAAAATGTTTTGGCTTTAGGAGAATCAGAAGTAAGGTTCAGCAATTTAACATTAAAAGATGGATTATCCCAGTCTACAGTAAATAAAATAATTCAAGATAATAAAGGATATGTATGGTTTGGGACATCAGATGGGTTAAATAAATATAATGGACATGATTTTGTTATTTTTAGAGAATTAGTAAATGATAAAAATAGTATTAATTCAAATTTTATATCAGCTTTAATAAAATATGACAATGATAATATTCTTGTTGGTACTAGTAAAGGTGTAAGTAAGATAAATGTAATAACAAATGAAGTAAGTAGAATGTTTGAGGATGAAGATGGAAAAAGCAAGCTATCAAATAATAATATATGGGATATGTTAAAGCATAGTGATGGAACCATTTGGATAGCTACTAGAAAAGGGTTGAATCTTTATGATCCTAAAACAGGAGAGGTATATGAAATTTTTAAAGATACAGAGCCTAAAGGATTAAAAAGTAATGTAGTTACTTCTTTATGTGAGGATAAATACGGAAATGTATGGGTTGGAACAAGTGAGGGGTTAAGTGTAATTAATACAAAAACAAAGGGTATTCAATCTATAAATGATATGTTAGATAAAGATAACTCATCAATTTCTAATCTTTATAGAGATAGGGATGATAATATATGGATAGTAACTGATAATCATATTATGTCAGTATCAAGTAATTATAAAGATATTACTTATTTTGATAAAGAATTAGAGTCTTTTAAAATATCTCCAGATAGTGTAAATGCAATTTATGAAGATTCATATAATAATTTATGGATATCAACTCAAAATGGATTGTTAGAATATAATAAACAAAATAAAAAAATGCATTTTTTTGAAAGTAAGTATTATGATGATACTAGTTTAGTTAATGATAATGTATTAACTTCATATGAAGATAGAAGTGGGTTGCTTTGGTTTGGTACGTATAATGGAATAAGCTTATTAAATCCTAATCAGCCATTTAAGCATTATAGAAGAGAACCAGATAAGGAAAATACTATTAGTGATAATAGTATGAGTGGGATTTATAAAGATTCTGATGGGATGTTATGGCTTGGAACTAACTCAGCAGGATTGAATAAATTAAATACTAAGACTGGAGAAGTTGTAAATTTCTATAGTGATAATAGTGATGAAAATACCTTAAGTAGCAATGTAGTTTGGCAAATATGTGAAGCTGATAAAGATAATTTGTGGGTTGCAACTCAAGGCGGAGTTAACAAGATAAATAAAAAAAGTGGAAATGTTGAAAGATTAAAGTATCCAGAAAATATGAGAGAAAGAAATAAAATGGATGCTAGAAATGTTTTTGTGGACAAAGATGGATTATTGTGGATAGGAGCAAGAGGTGGATTACAATCTTATGATGATAAAACAAGAACTTTCACTGATTATGCTAATGTTTTTAAGTCTGTAGGTATAGTTGAGAATGCTGTAACAAGCATTTCACAAGATGAAGAAGGATTTTTATGGATTACTATAGGGATCGATGGTGGTGTAGTAAAATTTGACAAGAGCAAGGGAATAGTAAAAAGCTATTTGAATAATAGTTTTGATAGTAATAGTCTTATAAATAATGGAGTGCGTTGTTTAGAAAAAGATTCTAAAGGGAACATTTGGATTGGAACTGAAGCTGGATTAAGTAAATTAGATCCTAAAACTGATAAATTTACTAATTATACTGTTGTAAATGGATTAGCTAATAATTTTATATATGGAATACTTATAGACGAAGAGGATAATCTTTGGATAAGTACAAATGATGGGTTATCTAGATTTGATCAAAAAGCAAATAAATTTATAAATTATACAGCTATGGATGGTTTGCAAAGTAATGAATTTAATGGCAGATCTTATTTTAAGGGCAAAGATGGAGAAATGTTTTTTGGAGGAATAAATGGTGTAACTGCATTTTATCCGAAAGATGTTTTAAAATTATCAAATAGTAGAAATAAGAGTAAAGTAGTAATAGATAAAATTAAGGTTAATAATAAAACTTATCCATATTATGGAGGAACTCTTAATTTAAAGTATAATGAAAATAACATATCTATTGATTTCTTTTTGCCAGATTATTTAAACACAACAAAAACTACTTATGAGTATAAGTTAGAAGGTGTTGATGAGGAATGGACTTTTGCTAATAAAAGAAATAATGCAACCTATGCTACCTTAGATTCTGGAACATATAAAGTTTTAATTAGAGCTAGGGATAATCATGGAGATTTAACACCAGTAACTGCTTTAGATTTAAAGATTGATCCACCACCATGGCGTACACCAACGGCTTATTTAATATATTTTTCAAGTGCAGTAATAGTTATTTTCTTAATGTGGAGTTACGTAACTGCTTTGGAAAAAACTGTCAAAAAAAGAGCTGAGCAACTTAAAAAAGAGGCTAAAGAAAAAGAAAAGCTTTATAAAGAAGCGGCAGAGCTTAAAGATGAGATGATAAAAAGACAAAAGTTTAAAAATGATTATTTTGTAAATCTTTCACATGAACTTAGAACTCCATTAAATGTAATATTAGCCACAGTGCAGTTAATAAAATTAAAGAATAAGAAAGAATGTCTAGGAAAATATCAAGTGGAAGATTATACTAATACTCTTAGAAATAATGCAGATCATTTACTTAAGATAATAAATGATATAATAGATTCATCTAAAATAGAGTCAGGTGCATATAAATTAAATATAGAAAAGCATGACATAGTTTCTTTAGTTGAGGATACAGCTTTAAGCTTAAAGGCTTATATTGAAGAAAACAATTTAGATATTATAATAGACCCTGAAATAGAAGAGCTATATGTAGAGTGCGATAAAAATGAGATTGAAAGATGTGTTATAAATCTTTTATCTAATGCTATAAAATATACTCATGGACATGGTACAATTGAAGTTTTCATAAGAGAGTGTGAAAATGAAACAGTGGAAATTGCAATAAAAGATACTGGAGTTGGTATATCTAAGGAGCAACAAAAGATTATATTTGATAGGTTTATACAAGCTGATAGCATAGCTAAAAAACAATATAGAAGCAGTGGTATAGGCTTAACATTGGTAAAAAGTATAATAGAACTTCACCATGGTAAAATAAAAGTAGAAAGTGAACTTAATAAAGGAAGTACTTTTATAATTACATTACCTATAAGACAAGAAAAAAGTAAATAACTAATTTAAAAAAAGAGAGTATATTAAAAGAACTTTAATAAAACTTATAAACAAGTAAAGATTTAATCTTTCTAATAAGTTTCATTTAAAGCTATTTTGATAAGCTCTCTTTTAAATTTTATATTATCTTTAGGATGGAATTTTAAAGTGAAATTAATCATAAGCTTTAGATAAAGAATATTATTTAGGGAGAAAAATATGCTTGATTTAAAAAGGTGTGCAATAAAAATGGCTTCAAATATAAAGGTAGTTGATAGTAAAAGGGGAAAAGTTACATTAAAGAATGATTTAATATTAAGAGGATTAAGAAATAACTGTGAATATGAAGAGATTATTAAAGAAGCAATAATGCTAATGAAGGAAATAAATAAGATTGAATTCTTTTATGAAAAATTAAATTTAGTAATTTCATATGATTATACTGTTACTTCTGAAAAGAAAGTGGTAATTTGGATAAAGTCAATAATAGAAATAATTCTTGATAATTATGAAGAATTAAAAAGTATTGTAGAAAAGAATAATAAAGAAGAATTGATAAATTTTATTTTACCTGAACTTAAAAAGGAAATTAATTTAAATAAATATAAGGTAAAGTAACTTTGAAAATATGGGAATATATAATGATTTAAATAAGTATTATAATGTGGTAAAATATTATTAGCTATTGTGAATCCCATATATTGCGAAAGTGATATAGTCATAGGGTAGAACCTTGAGGGTTTTAGTGTTTAAAGAAAATCTAAGTGCGTACTTAGAAGCGAAAACCAAGCAAATATAGTAGTAATACAAGACATATCACAAACAAGATAACTTGTATATGTAGGATGCGTTGTATCCGAATTTACGCCCTCGGAGAGTTATATCAAAGGAAAGTAGATTACTATTATAGTTTTCAAAATCGGACTCGTAGAACAGGGAATTAAACAAGATTTATAGATATTTATAGATTTTTGGCAACGGGTAGCCTATAAGAATGGTTTTCTTATAGGTTTTTTTTATTAAAGGAGGAGTTAATGAAATATAAATTAAGTAAATTATTTATTGTTAAATCTATTATTCTTAGATTTTTAATCTTTTCACTTTTATATTTAGGCTTAAGCTTAGGATTTTATAGGTTAAAAAGTTTTAGTAGCTTTAACCAATTAAATGGAATTATGGATAATACTTTATGGGTTTTACAATTATTAATTACAGTTATATTTATTATATCAGTATTAATATGTCCAATAATTAAGTATTTTACGTGGTCTTATTTTATATTTAGCGATTTTATTGAGATTAGATATGGAGTGTTATTTAAAAGATATATATGTATAAAAAGGAATAATATAAAATACATAAATGTATGCGAAAATCCAATAGATATGATTTTAAGAATAAAGAGCATAAATATTTATACTGCTGGAGGGAAAGTTAGTATTCCAGCAATTAATAAGGAGCAGGTAGAATTTTTCAATTATATAGTTCAGGAGAGAGTTTAGGGGTGAAAAATGAATTTTTATAAAAAAAATCATTGGTGTAAAATTTTTATAACCTTTTTTAAGCTTATGAAAAATACTTGGCCAGTAATAATATTTTTAGCTTTGAAATTCAATGATTATATTGTGGAAATAACCTCTATTTCTATAGTGTTAATTTTAATTTTTTCTGTGGTGAAATGGTTTAATACAAGTATTTTAATTGAAGAAAATTTTTTAATATACAGAGAAGGGGCTCTACTTAAGGAAGAAATGGTGATTCCCTTAAGGAGCATATCCTTAATAGAGCTTGAAAGAAATATAATCTATAGAATTTTTAAGCTTAGAAAGATAAAGATTGATAGTGTATATCCTTCTTCAAAGAAAAATGCAGAAATAATAATGGTATTAAAAAAGAGAGATTTAGAATCCCTTTATGGAAACTTAAGTTATAGGATGAGGAATTTAATACATGATGAAAGAGAAATAAATCAAACCTTAGTCTATAACATATCAGCTGTTCATTTGATTTTACTTTCAATGCTTAGAAACAACATATTATTAGGAATAGGGGTTTTATATTCAAGCATACATTTTATGAGTAAGATATACAAGGGATTGAATCAAGAGTTAATAGATTTTTTCAGGAATGTTATTGAGGAAAATGTAATATCTAGAAATACAATATTAGCAATATTTTTATCAGCACTTTTTTTATTTAGTATTTTATTATTAATAGTATTGATATTTTCTGTCTTAGCAATATTATCTAAGTATTATAAGTTTACAATATATAGGAATAATAATTATTTAAAAGTTGAGTATGGATTAATAACAAGAAGAAGCTATTCAATTCCAATGGAAAGCATACATGCAGTAAAAATAGAGCAAAATATTATAAATCAAATATTTAAGTTTTATACTATAAAATGCTGTGTAGTTGGATATGGAAATAGTATTAAGGAAGATGAACTTATATTTCCTTTATGTAATGAAAAGGGATATAGAGATATATTAAAAAATCTTATTCCTGAGTTTATATTTGAAGGGAAAGTGTACAGGCCAGAAAAGAAAGATTTAAGAAGATTTTTTACAATTCCAATACAAGTTTCACTATATTCTAGCATAGGATTTTTTTTATTGACTAATGAGATATGGCCTCTTTTAATAAGTGTGCCTGTAGTTATTATTGAGAGAACTTTGCTATATAAGAACACTAAAATAGGTTTTGGAAAGGACTTATATTATGTTAGCTATAAATCTCTTAATAGAAGACAAATTTTTATAAAAAGATCTAGTATGGAAGAAATAAGAGTAACATCAAATCCACTTCAAATAAGAAAAAAGCTTGGTAATTTTAAGCTGAGATTTTATTCCCAAAAGAAACTTGAGTGGATTAAATTAAAAAACTTAAAATTAGAGATTTATGATGAACTAAAGAAATGGGCCTAATAAAAATATAGGATTTTATTTGTTAAGTAAATATATTTAAGGTAGTATATTATTAGAGATATTACATATATGTAGTATCATGAAAGGATGATTTTATTGAAGAAATTAGTACTAGCAGAAAAACCTAGTGTAGGTAGAGAAATTGCCAAGGTTTTAAAATGCAATAATAATAAAGGAAGTTATATTGAAGGAAAGGATTATGTAATAACTTGGGCTTTAGGACATTTAGTAGAATTACAATCTCCAGAAGATTATGATAACAAGCTTAAAACATGGTCTATGGAAACTCTTCCAATGCTTCCTAAGCATATGAAACTTAAGATTATTAAAAAAGCCACTAAGCAATTTTATGAAGTTAAAAAGCAAATGGAAAGAAAAGATATAGATGAAATAATAATAGCCACAGATGCTGGAAGAGAAGGAGAACTTGTAGCACGTTGGATAATAGAAAAAGCCAATGTTAAAAAGCCTATAAAGAGACTTTGGATATCCTCTCAAACAGATAAAGCTATTTTAGATGGATTTAAAAATCTTAAACCAGGAGAAAATTACAATAATTTATATAAGGCTGCTCAGTGTAGAGCTGAGGCTGACTGGTTAGTTGGTTTAAATGTTACTAGGGCCTTAACTTGTAAATATAATGCTCAGCTTTCAGCAGGAAGGGTTCAATCACCTACCTTAGCAATGATAGTTCAAAGAGAAGAGGATATTAAAAACTTTAAACCAAAAGAGTATAGTACTATTTTAATAGAAACAGATAAATGTAATTTTACATGGATAAATAAAGATAATAATTCAAGAATATTTAAAAATGATTTTAAAGAAAAAGTTGTTTCTAATTTAAATGAGAAGAAAAGTGGAAAAATAATCAATATAAATGAAAGTAATAAAAAGAAATTTTCTCCTCAATTATATGATTTAACTGAGCTTCAAAGAGATTGTAATAAAATTTTTGGATATTCAGCAAAACAGACCCTTAATATAATGCAAAGGTTATATGAAAACCACAAACTTCTTACATATCCAAGAACTGATTCAAGATATATTTCAAAGGACATAGTTTCTACTATTCCAGATAGATTAAAAGCTGTAGCTACGGGAGAATTTAGAACTATAGCAAATGATTTATTAAAAAATCCTATAAAAGCAAACAAAAGTTTTGTAGATGATAATAAGGTTTCTGATCACCATGCCATAATTCCAACGGAGGAAAAAGGAAACCTAGCTAATTTAAGTTCTGATGAGAGAAGAGTTTATGAGCTTGTAGTTAAGAGATTTTTAAGTGTATTAATGCCTCCATTTGAATATATTCAAACAACTTTAACTGGTGAAGTTAATGGAGAAAAATTAATTGCAAAGGGAAAAGTAGTTAAAGCTAAAGGATGGAAGAAGCTTTATGATAGAGAAGTTGATGATGAGGGAGAAGAGGATATAAAAGAACAAGAACTTCCTAAATTAAAAGAGGGCGATGAATTTAAAGTTCTTAAGGTTAATGTTAAAAAAGGAGAAACAAAGCCACCAGCAAGATTTAATGAGGGAACTTTATTATCTGCTATGGAAAATCCTCAAAAATTTATATCAGTAGATAAATCTTCAGCAAAGACTTTAGGAGAAACTGGAGGACTTGGTACTGTTGCAACTAGAGCAGATATTATAGAAAAATTATTTAATTCCTTTGTAATAGAAAAGAGAGGAAAGGAAATAATTCCAACTTCTAAAGGAAAACAACTTATAGATTTAGTACCAAAGGATTTAAAGTCACCACTTTTAACAGCTAATTGGGAAGAAATGTTAGAGAGAATAAGTAAAGGAAAAGATGATTCTAAGAAATTTATAAAAGATATAAGAAACTATACCGTTGCTTTAGTTGAGGATGTTAAGCTTGGAGAAAGTAAATTTCATCATGACAACTTGACAGGGAAAAAATGCCCTCAGTGTGGTAAGTATATGCTTGAGGTAAAAGGCAAAAATGGAACAATGAATGTTTGTCAAGATAGAGAGTGTGGATATAGAGAGAATATATCTAGAATAACTAATGCTAGATGTCCTGAGTGTAAGAAAAAACTAGAGCTTAGGGGACATGGAGAAGGTAAAATATATGTTTGCCCAGGAGCAAATTGTAACTTTAGAGAAAAAGAATCTCAATTTAAAAAGAGATTTGAGAAAAATAACAAAACAAATAAAAGAGAAGTAAATAAAATAATGCAAAAGATGAAAAAAGAAGCAAATGAAGATTTAAATAATCCTTTTGCTGATCTTTTAAGTGGTCTTAAATTTGACTAATTAAATTTAAAAAATTATATCAAATTTATTTAACTCTATTCATTTAATAACTTATTTACATTAAATAAGTAAAAAAGGATAGAGTTATTTTTTTTAAAAATAATATAAATTTTTCTTTTGAGTATACTATTTGTATAGAGAGATATGTTATTTAAAAACTTAATATTAAATAAGATCATTTTGAAATAAAGATTATAATTTCAAAAGTTGAAATTTTATATAATAAAATAAGTTAAGTTGTGTTTTGGAGGTATTATGGATAAAGAGACTTTCAGAAAAATAAAAAAGAAAAATTTAGAGAAGAAATATATACAAATAAAAATTGTTGGAGTATTTACTGCTATAGTTGTTTTAGTTTTTTTAGGGACAAGAATTGCTTTAAATAATAAAATTGAATTAGCTAAGGAAAACATAGAAGAAGGAGAAATTAAGGAATTAGGTATGGAAGAAGCTACAGTTGAGCTTCCAAAATATAAATCAACAGATATTGTTCCAGGTAGAAATGTTACTTTTTATGGCAAAAATTATGCTGTTAATGCAAAAGATGTAAGTAAAATGATAGAAGGCTCTTATGATGGGAATGAAAAGTATGTTTTTCTTACTTTTGACGATGGACCAAGTCCAATTACAGAACAGGTTTTAGATATATTAAAAAATGAAAATGTAAAGGGGACTTTTTTTATGTTAGGTTCTAGATTAGACTCTGGACAAGCATCTAAAGATAGTTTGAAAAGGGCCATAGAAGAAGGAAATGCTATAGCCAATCATAGTTATAGTCATAATTTTAAAAAGCTTTATCCAGGAAATATAACAGATGTTAATTATTTCATGGATGAATTTAGAAAAACTAATGATATAATGAGGGAAATTCTTGGTGTTGAGTTCGACACAAATGTTTTAAGAATGCCAGGAGGCTATAATAGTAGAGTATATTATAAGGATAGAAATTTAGAAGAGTTAGATAAGAATTTAGAGAGTAATAAAATAATAAGTATAGATTGGAATGCTCTAAATGGTGATGCAGAAGGAAAGCCTTATACTTTAAATGAAATGATTGATTATGTAAAAAGAACATCAAGGGGAAAAAATCAAGTGGTTTTACTTATGCATGATACCTTTGGAAAAGAAAAGACAGTAAAAATATTACCTGAAATAATAAAATATTATAAAGAAGAAGGGTATGAGTTTAAAACTATAAGTGATGCTAATGTATAAAATGAAGAGAGCGTGGATTGAAATAAAAATTTCAACACACGCTCTTTTTATTACTTAGTCTCTAAATATTCATCATATGTGCAAACTTTATCAAATTTAATTCCTTCTGGAGTTAATTCTATGATTCTGTTTGCTATAGTTTCAACAAATTGGTGGTCGTGACAAGCGAATAATAATACGCTCTTATAATCTGCTAAACCATTATTTACTGCAGTTATTGATTCTAAGTCTAAGTGGTTAGTTGGTTGGTCTAAAGTTAAAACGTTAGCTGAGCTAAGCATTAATTTAGAAAGCATACATCTAACCTTTTCGCCTCCTGATAATACAGAAGCTTGTTTAAGAGCTTCTTCACCTGAGAATAACATTCTTCCTAAGAATCCTCTTAAGTAAGATTCAGATTTTTCATCAGAGAATTGTCTAAGCCAATCAACTAAGTTTAATTCGCAATTCTCAAAGAATTCAGTATTATCTTTAGGGAAGTAAGCATTAGTTATAGTTACACCCCACTTATAATCTCCTGAATCTGGTTCCATTTCTCCATTTATTATTTTAAATAAAGTAGTTATTGATCTTTCATTTCCAACAAAGGCAATCTTATCATCTTTGTTAACTCTGAAACTTACATTGTCTAGAAGTTTAACTCCATCAACAGTTTTTGATATTCCATTAACCTCTAAAATGTCGTTTCCAACTTCTCTTTCAGGCTTAAATCCAACGAAAGGATATTTTCTGCTTGAAGGTTGAATATCATCTAAAGTAATCTTATCTAATAACTTCTTACGAGAAGTAGCTTGCTTAGATTTAGAAGCATTAGCACTGAATCTAGCAATGAAGTTTTGAAGTTCTTTAATTTTTTCTTCTTTTTTCTTATTTTGGTCTTTAGCCATTTGAAGAGCAAGTTGACTTGATTCATACCAGAAATCATAGTTACCAACGTATAATTTGATTTTTCCAAAGTCAACATCACATATTTGTGTACAAACCATGTTTAAGAAATGTCTATCATGGGATACAACTATAACTGTACCTTCAAAGTTTCCTAAGAAGTTTTCAAGCCAAGTGATAGCTTTTATGTCTAAGTGGTTTGTAGGCTCGTCAAGGATAAGTACATCTGGTTTACCAAATAAGGCTTGAGCTAAAAGAACTTTAACCTTCTCATCACCTTTAAGGTCTCTAACATGGCTGTAGTGAAGCTCAGTACCTATTCCTAAGCCTTGAAGTAATGAAGAAGCTTCTGATTCTGCTTCCCATCCATCTAAATCTGCAAATTCTGCTTCAAGTTCAGCAGCTTTTATTCCATCTTCATCAGAAAAATCAGGCTTTGCGTATAAAGCATCTTTTTCTTCCATTATTTCAAATAATCTTGGATTTCCCATTATAACTGTTTTTAAAACTTCACAATCATCATATTGATAATGATCCTGTTTTAAAACAGAAACTCTAGTTTTAGCAGGAATTGAAACTTCTCCTGTATTAGGTTCTATTTCACCAGCTAATATTTTTAAAAATGTAGATTTACCAGCACCATTTGCGCCAATAACTCCATAGCAATTTCCAGGAGTAAACTTTAAGTTAACATCTTCAAAAAGTTTTCTTCCACCAAATCTTAAGCTTACATTATTTACTGTAATCATTAAGTTCTGTCCTTTCTTCTTTAAATTTTAATAATTTGTTAATGCAAAAAAACTATTTTTATGCACATGAATACTTATTATAACATAAAATGCGACAAAAAAATATTGAATTATTATAAACGGTATGCTATATTTTATATAAACTTTTAATTTAGACCTGAGAGTCTAGAAAAGGGAGGATAATAATATGACAGAATCTGTACAAAATAAAGAGGTAGAACTACTAGAAGTCATAGGAGTAGAGGACAAGTTACCTCTAAAAAAAGCAATTCCTTTAAGTGTCCAACATTTATTTGCAATGTTTGGATCATCAGTCTTAGTACCAATTCTTTTAAATATTGATCCAGCAACGGTCTTATTCTTTAATGGAATAGGAACTTTATTATATGCTTTCATAACAAAAAGAAAAATTCCAGCATATTTAGGATCAAGTTTTGCATTTATATCACCAGTATTACTTTTAATGGGAGAAGGATATTCCTTCACTGAAGTACAAAGTGGATTTGTAGTATCAGGATTATTGTTTGCTACCATAGCAATCATTGTGGGTTTTGTAGGAACAGGATGGATTAGAAAATTATTTCCACCAGCTTCTATGGGGGCTATAGTAACAATAATAGGATTAGAGTTAGCACCAACAGCAGCAGATATGGCTGGTTTCCCAGTAGGATTATCAAATTCTAAGGTTTTAAATCCAACATGGGTATTAGTTTCAATGATTACAATAATAACTGTAATTTTAGCTTCAGTATTATTAAGAGGATTTTTAAAGGTAATACCTATATTAATAGGTATAGTTACTGGATATTTAGTTAGTTGTTTTTTAGGACTAGTAGATTTTACACAAGTGAAAGAGGCAAGCATCTTTGTATTGCCACAAATACATATGGCTAAACCAAGTTTAAATGCAATTTTAACAATTTTACCTGCAACCTTTGTAGTAGTTGCAGAGCATGTTGGCCATTTAGTAGTAACAAGTAGCATAGTTGGAAAAGATTTATCTAAAGATCCTGGACTTAATAGATCACTTTTAGGAGATGGTTTATCAACTATGATATCTGGATTTTTTGGATCAGTTCCTACTACAACTTATGGTGAAAATATCGGAGTAATGGCATTAACAAAGGTTTATAGTTCCTACGTAATTTGTGGAGCTGGAGTTCTTTCTGTAATCTTAGGATTTTCAGGAAGCTTATCAGCTTTAATAAGAAGCATACCAACACCGGTAATAGGGGGAGTTAGTTTGCTTTTATTTGGTACTATAGCTACTTCAGGATTAAGAACTTTCATAGAAGAGAAAGTTGATTATTCAAAATCAAAAAACTTAATATTAACATCAGTTACAATGATAGTTGGTTTAAGTAACATAGCAGTAAGATTTGGTGCAATAGAAATTAAAGGAATGGGACTTGCTACTATAGTTGCTATGATTTTAAGCATATCATTTATGATATTTGATAAATTAGGTTTAATGAATGAAAAATAAATATTAATTAAAAAGCTAGATTCTATTAAGAGATTTAAATGAAAGATAAAGTATTAAATTTTTATGAAAGTTTCTTTGGATTTTAATAGAATTTAGCTTATTTTTTTCTAAAAAAGCCTTTAAAATCATTCTGTTAAATTGTCTGAATTTTTAATTAATAGCATAAAACTATGCATTATTTAAAGGAAGAAGAAGTATAGTAGAGCATTTATGGACATAAATAAGGTTTTTGCAGCCTATATCTAAGAATTTATAGAAATAGTAAGAATATGAGTAAAATAGCTTGTTTGATTAATAATTACAAATAGGTTACAATAAATAATGTATTTTACTTAAAAAGTGTAAAATCCCTTCTGACATACAGAAAAGCGTATAACTTTCGCATGGAAGCGTAAAACTTTTACTTGCCAGAAGGAGGAGATAATATGGTAAATATTAAAAAGTTGTTTTCAAAGGAAAATAGAAATAAAACTTTAGCCTTAGGACTGACGGGGTTAGTTCTAGTTGGAGGAATAGTAGTATTTTCAATGAGAAAAACTCTTAACGTAGTAGTTAATGGAGAGAGAACGGAGATTGTTACCTATAAAGGTACAGTACAAGGGGCTTTACACGATAATGGAATAACATTAGCACCTAAAGACAAAGTAACACCTTCATTAGAAAGTAAAATATCAAAAAATGAAACAATCACTATAAACAAGGCCGTTAATGTAAAAGTAAAAACAGAAGATGGCGAAAAAGAGATTGTTAGTGCGGAAGATAATGTAGAGAATATGTTAAAATCAGAAGGAATATCTTTTGATGATGATGATAAGATACTACCAGATAAAAAAGAAAGTTTAAAAGATGGAATGAACGTTGAAGTGGTAAAAGTTGATGTAAAAAAAGTTACAGAAGTTCATCCTATAGAATTTACAACAGAGGTTAAAAAGGATGAAAGTAAACCACAAACATATACTGAAGTATTAAATGATGGACAAGATGGAGAGAAAAAAGTAACTCGTGAACTTGTTTATGAAAATGGAAAAGAAGTAAGTAATAACGTTATACAGGAATTAGTTGTAAAAGAGCCTGTTAATAAGGAAGTTGTTAAAGGTACAAAGGAAACTCAAACTTTAAGTAGAGGTGGAGAAAGCATAAACTTTAAGAAAAAACTTAGTGTTAAATCCACAGCTTATAATCATCCATTAGGTTCTTCAGAAGCATATACTGCGTCAGGAATGCATGTTTTAAGAGATCCAAATGGATATAGTACAATAGCCGTTGATCCAAGTGTAATTCCTTTAGGAACAAAATTATATGTTGAAGGATATGGATATGCTATTGCAGCTGATACAGGTGGTGCTATAAAAGGAAACAGGGTAGATCTTTTCTTTAACACAGAGGCAGAAGCATCTAACTGGGGCGTTAGAAACTTAGACGTTTATATATTAAATTAACTACGATGAAGGGACAGGCTTTATGCCTGTCTTTTTATATGCCTTTGGCAAGAACACCCGTGATTTCAATCATGGGATGAATTGCCACGACA
>OCPT01000535.1_pt1 | contig 28226 bp, 29 predicted proteins | sample 1538741 | NCBI WGS metagenome assembly OCPT01 (sample SAMN04571723, study PRJEB22368) | human gut metagenome | biome: human gut; material: stool | host: Homo sapiens | place: Luxembourg | collected 2012-12-06 | reverse complement strand
AAAAGCCAGTTTTTCCAAGGTTTGTCTCTCTAAAATACGATAGGTTTTAAAAGCCTCTTTTTCAATAATTCCCTGGTCGATAAATTGTTTGATGACTCGCTGTACATGACGATAGCTAGTTCCAAAACGGGAAGCTAAAATGGATGGCGATAATTGAAAGATATTCTCTTCTTCACTATTTAAAATATGGGTGGCCAGACGCTCTTTGACAGAGTAGCTAGCATTCGTTGAGGCAGTGATACCTTGCTTATGCAGTGCCATAGCTAGGTTACGTCCAATTTGGTAGAGAAAAACAGGGTCTTTGAGGAGTTCTTCTTTATTATTTAATGGGAGCTGTACTGCTTGAACCTCTTCTAAAGCAATGACTGATGATCCTGCTGGTTGGTTGGTCATGAGTTCTACATCTCCCAATATCTGAGGCTGATTGAGCGTTTCTAGGATATGTTCTTTACCATTGAAGAGAGAACGAACAATTTTTACCTTTCCTGATAAAATGTAGGTCAGCTCAGTGATAGCTTGCCCTTGGGTACAAATATAATCGTTCTTTTGAAAGGTGACTTTCTGTAATTGGTCGAGGTAGGGGGGTGGAAAGACCTGGTCAAGTTGAGGTCTTATGGTATGATTACGCATACATCTCCTTTTTTAGGACCTAGGTCCTATTTTTTAAAGTCTCCTTAGATTATAATGAAAAAATAACTATTAGACAAGTAAGGAAAGGATGTTCTTATCCCTATATTATGACACGAATTTTAGAAAAAATGAGCCTGCTTGGGCTATCCTTGCTCTTGATTTCGGCCTTTTCGATTTCAACAGCGTTACCACCTATGTTGGACTACTATAGCCCAACCTTTTCTGCCGCGCAAGTGGAGCTTTTAGTATCTGTCCCTTCATTTTCCGTAGTCGCGATGCTCTTACTTAATTCATTTATTGACAAATGGCTAAGTGATAGACAGCTAATTGTGACTGGATTACTCTTACTTAGTAGTGCTGGGATTTTTCCTTTTTTTGTACAAGCCTATCCTCTTGTCTTACTGTCACGTATTGCTTTTGGAATGGGGATTGGTCTTATCAATGCTAAGGCGATTGCCATCATCAGTCAACGTTATCAAGGTAAAGAGCGAGTTCAGATGTTAGGTATTCGTGGCTCCATGGAGTTGATTGGTGGAGCTTCTTGTTCCCTTTTGGTTGGACAATTACTGAAAATTCATTGGACCTTTGCCTTTCTTATCTATGGTTTTGGTTTTGTGATTTTGATTATGTATCTCCTTTTTGTGCCAACGATGGAGCAAGTGGAGAAGAAGCAGATTACAAAAAGAAAACAAGTTCTGAACAAAAAAGACCTTGGTATGATTCTTGGCATGGCTCTTTTAGCAGGTTTTGTCATCTGTATCAATTCTTCGATTAGTTTGCGTGTGCCTCTGTTTCAAGTTGCTGGTAAGACTATTGAGAGTGGTCAATCAGCCTTAGTACTGAGTTTAGAGCAGGGAATTGGAATTGTAGCTGGACTGAGTTTCGCCTCGCTTATAGGACATTTTAAAAATCGTCTTTTGCCAATAGTGATGTTCTTGTTAGCGGTTTGTCTTTTTGGGATGTCAGTGGCTAGTAACTTACCGATTTTGATTTTATCCTCAGTTGGTGTTGGTTTCTTCTATAGTACTGTTTTGACAATTATCTTTAACCGACTTTCTGAGTCTATTGCTAGAAATCTGTTGAATAAGGCGACAGCCTATGTCCTCTTAGGGTGTAACCTAGGGTCAGCCATTTCCCCTTATGTTTTGAAATTATTGGCACTTGTATCTCCAAGTTTTAGTTGGATTTTCCTAGCCTATGCTATAGTAAGTTTCCTACTTTTCCTTGGGTTTTTGATGAAATCAAGAATGACAAAAAAGTCTAAGATGTAGAAATCTAAACAGTGAATCTTGTGATTGACAAAGATTAGTAGATGAGCTAAAATAGAGAGGTCGTAAAGACAAACCAACTCTTTCTTGGTTTTAGGAGAGCCAATCCTAAGACTCGGATGGAGCAAAAAAAGGAGAAAAAACATGGCAATCTCAAAAGAGAAAAAAAATGAAATCATTGCTCAATACGCACGTCACGAAGGTGACACTGGTTCAGTAGAGGTTCAAGTTGCTGTCCTTACTTGGGAAATCAACCACCTTAACGACCACATTAAACAACACAAAAAAGACCACGCTACTTACCGTGGTTTGATGAAAAAAATTGGTCACCGTCGTAACTTGTTGGCATACCTTCGCCGTACAGACGTTAACCGTTACCGTGAGTTGATCAGCTCACTTGGACTTCGTCGTTAATTCAAGATACAAAGGCCGTCAAAAGTACAAAGCAAAAATAGGAAAATTGACGAAGAAATTTTAGCTTCTAGGAGATTTTATCTTTTTTGCCAAGTGCTTAGGCTTTGTTCAATTGAATACACGAAAATGGAACTGCTCTATGATGGGGCAGTTTTTCTTTTTCACTAGGATTTTAGCCCGAGTTCAGAACAGCTCTCTAGATTCAGAGGGCAGTTTTGCTGTATTCATCTAAGAATTTCTTACGATGATAGATCTATAGAGCAAGCAAAAGACCTCCAGGTTTAATTCTGGAGGCTTCTCTATCTTAAAATCTTTTTGATAACTGTTTGAAATTGAGGGAGTTGATGGATAGCGGTTCCGACAAGGATACCTAGCATATTTAAGGCGATATCCCCTAAATCAAAGACTCCCAAATGTCCGAAGTACTGAATGGATTCGACGGTGAAAAGGGTCAGGAGACAAAGTAGGAGATTACTCAATCGTGAAGAAAAGAGGAGTCCCAGAGGAATGAACATTAATAGGTTCATGATGGGAACGAAGTGGCTCCCCCAGTATAATTCCCGAGCGAAGGAAAGGGGATTAAGTGAGAGACCTTGGGTACCAATGTTTTTCAAAAAAAGTAGGTAGAAGAGAGCAAGAAAGTAAATGAAGTAGAGTAGGAGCAGTGTCTGTTTTTTCAGCTGTCTAGTAAGAAGGAGTTTCAAAAAAGCATAGACAAAGTAACTAAGCAGGACTATGATGACTAGGTTGAGTAAGACTTGGAAGTAGGAGCCATAATGGGCGATGTAATGAACGTACTGTTCGAGATGGCCCCTATAAAACCAATAAGACAAGCACAGTGATAGGCTTCCTAGTAAGATGTTACTCAATGTTTTTAATGTTTTTGCCACTTTGCTCCTCCATTTGCATATGATGAGTACACATTATATCAAAAAAACGTTTAAAGAAAGTTAAGAAACTGTAACGAAGTTTTGATAGAATGGAAAGATAAGGCAGAATCAAAGACTAAAAAAGGACTTTGAAACAGCAACTCTACTTTTGACTAACAATTTAATGTTTTTTGTAAACAGGCTATGAAACCTTATAAAATAATTAAATTTAAAAAATTAGGAGTCAGCATCTTGTTTCAGGATTATTAAAATGTTATTATATAGTAGTGAATTTTTAACATAAAAAGGAGTTCGTCTTATGAATAAAAAGGTTTTGGCGACAGCTGGAATTGCAGCACTTGCAGTTTCTGCTACAGTTGCTAAAGCTGATGAGGTAACGACAAACGATCAAGCCTCAACAACAGCATCAGTATCATCGACAGCTACGCAAGCTGTCCCAACTCAAGCCCAAGTTGAAGCGGCTAGAGAACAAGCCAGCGCTGCAAATCAAGCAGTATCGCAACAAGAGTCAGTAGTTGCTAATCATGAAGCAGCTGCCAACCAGGCTCAAGCAAACCTAGCGACAGCAGATGCTAACTTGCAAAAGGCACAAACAGCAGCCGATGAAGCAAGTCCAGAAACTATTGCTGCCGCTCAAGGTCAAGTAACTACTGCGGAAAATGCGGCTAAGGAAGCTAAGTCAGCAGTCGAAACAGCTCAATCAGCAGAAAAAACTGCCAAAGATGCAGCAGACAAACAGCAATCTGTCGTTAATACAGATCAAGCTAATGTCAATGCTAAAGCTAGTGAAGTTGCTAATGCTCAAAAATCAGTAGATGCTGCTAAAGCAGCTCTTAATGGTTCTAGCGCTTCTGAGGCAGCTTCTAACCAAGCTAAAGCACAATCAGTTTTTGACGCTGCAACAGTAGCTGAGAAAAAAGCTCAAGAAGAACTGGCAGCCGCTCAGGCAGCTGATAAAGAAAAAGCTACTGCTATTTCAGCTAAAGAAGGTCAATTGACTGCAGACCAAAATGCAGCAAACCAAGCTAAAGCAGCCTATGAGACTGCTCAAACAGTAGCTAATGAAAAGGCAGCTGCCCTTGCAGCCGCTGAAGCAGCTAAGAAAAAAGCAGAATCTTCAACAACTTCAACAGCTAATGTTCGTCAAAAATTCTCAGTGTCACAAGAGTATGTCAATGCTCTTAAGATTCATGAGTCTAAAACAGCGACAGCAGCAGAAATAGCTCAAGCTGAACAAGTCTTGAAGAACGTTAATAAACGTGATCGTGGTAACAATAGTTATCAAGACAATGAAGCAGATAAAAATGTTAAAATTAGTGATTTGAATAATCTTAGTGAAGCTCAAATTACAGATTTGTCATTGTATGCTTCAAGTTTGATTAACCAAATTCGTACAGCCTTTGGTACAACTCAAACATCTGTTTCAAAAGGTAGTGTTCTTGCAGCTGATCGTGTTTCAGATGGTTATGTAGCAGATAACTGGGGTTGGGAAGCTATTACCCATAAAAGACATGATAGTGCCGCCCTTGACCGTGCTGGTAAGTCATTTAATAGTGTAAGTATTGGTGAAAACCTTAATACATGGCAAGGTTTGACAGGACCATTTACACTTAACGACATTAAGAAATATGTCTATGAAGCTATGCTCGACTTCATGTTTAATGGTAATGAGTGGAACCATGCTCGTTCTATCTCTGGACTTACAGCAGATGGTGGTGAGGCTTACATTGGTACAGACATCAGTGTTGTTGCCGGTGCCTTTAACGTTCACGTAAACAATGTCAATAAAAATTCTATCGCTTCTGATAGTAGCTTTGACACAACTAAGATTGCTAACCCATATGTAGGTAACCAATCTCAACCATCTTCAAATGCAAATCTAGCAGCTGCAAAAGCAGCTTATGAAGCTGCTAAACAAGCTAACGATCAAGCTCAAAGTGATTTGGCTAGCAAGAAATCTGCTTCTGAGTCAGCAACTCTTAAACTTAAGAATACTCAATCAGAACTTGCAGCTCTTAAAGCGACTGCAAGCAAGTTGGCAGCTGCTCAGAATAACCTTTCTGAAAAACAAGCCGCCCTTGCAACTGCTAAATCAGAATTGGAAAAAGCTAATGCTGCAGTTGAAAATCTTAATGCTAATGCACAAGAAAAAGCAGCAGCCCTTAGCAAAGCTCAAGCAACTCTTGATGAAAAACAAGCAGAGCTTCAAACAGCTAAAGATAAACTTGCGGCAAGCTCTGCGACCTTGCAACGTTTGACAAATGCATACAACGCTGCTAAGCAAGATACTGCTAAGAAACAAGTAGCATTGACACAAGCTAACCAAGCTTTGGCTTCTGCTAAGAACCGTGTAGCAGCTCTTACAAATGCTTCAGCTAACCTAGCTAAGGCTAAGGCAGAACGTGCAACGGCCTTTGCTAAATTTACTGCGGCGAAAGGTGCTCTTTCAACTGAACGTGCGAAACTGGTTGAATTGTCTGCTAAACGTGATAAATTAACGAGCGAATACACGACAGTTCAAACAGCTTTCGATAACTATATGAAAGCTAAGGCAGACAAAGAGCTTCAAACACAATTGGCTAAAGAGTATGCTAACATCATCTCTAAAGGTCTTACACCAGTACCTGTTTACGATGTAGATGGTAAAGTTGTTGCTTTCACAACACAAGAAAAAGCAGCTCAAACGGCGGCTCAAATTCCTGTAAATTATGGTCAAGCAAAAGCAGAGAAACAAGCTCCTGTACAAGAAACAGACAGCTTGCCAGAAACAGGTGAGTCAACTGCAGTAGGATTCAGTCTTGTAGGTCTCTTTATGACACTATTGGCCTTCCTTGGTTTTGTTGACAGACGTACACGTCGTAACTAATCATAGAAAAAAACGGCAACTGCCGTTTTTTTATTATGAAAATGCAATCTTCTACTGAGTCTTTCATTATGTGATGGCGGACGTCGGCGACCTTCTGCGAAGTTCCATGACTAAGTTTTGAGTCTAATGTCTCAAAACTTCCGAATGCCAGAAAACTTAATAGTTTTCTGGCATTTTTTTTCACATAGGAAAGACTCATTTGCTGATTAATATATTATCAACAAACAATAATTATTTTAAAATTATAGAGCAGAATCATATTCAATTTGATAATGGAGTTTAGTTTATCTTTTATATGAAATATTCTTAAGCGACTTTTGATATTAATTTAAAGCAATATTCTAGATAATCTTCTATTTCAGATTTAGAGAATTTGTGAAAATTAATGACTCCTAAAAATCCGATATGGCTTCTGAAAAATTTGGTGTGGTCCATAGTGGTTGAAACTAATATCAGAATAGATTTTGGTTCTATTTGTCTGATTTTTTTGGAGATATGTAATCCATCCCAAGATTTTAGTTGAGGATCGTATATGATAAAATAGACATTAGTGGGGGTACCTAGTTTTTGTTTTTGAATATCACCTTGTCTATGTTTAATTTTTAATCTGGTATTAGGGTATTTTTTCTTAAGCAATTGTTTAAGGATTTTGGTCAGTGGTTGTTGATATCTAAATGGTTGAATTATATAGATTTTATCACTCATAATTTTACCTTTCTTTTTATTATCAATTTTATCATGATGAGTAAATAAGAGGTTTGGCTTGTCGTGAATGGTGTTTATTTTGTAATGGTAGAGATAATTTTACCGTTTATGACAAAAAAAGTACCGTTGGATGTAATTTTAGTTTTTTAAGAGAACTCTTTGTTATGATTAAATTATGTTATAGTAAGGGGGAAATGATGGATTATATTGTTGCTAAAAAAGATAGCATGTCGGTTAAAATCCCAATTGGAGAGATTCTATATATCGGTACAATGTCAGATTGTCCAAGACTTTTGCAGTTTATAACTGATAATGGAATTTTTGAGACTTATGGAAAAATAAAAGACTTTGAAATAGATATGGGGTTAGTTTTTAGGCGCTGTCATAGAAAATATTTAGTTAATCTTAAGCGTATAAAAGCTATTGATTTAGGAACTAGACGAATTATGTTTGATAATAGTAAAGTTAATTCCATTGTCTGTTCGCGACGAAAACTTACTGAAGTTTTAAAGGATTGGAAGAATTTATAGTTTAAGAGGATATATATGTTAAATATTTTTGTTCTAGAAGATGATTTTTTTCAGCAAACTCGTATTGAGACAGCGATTAAGAAATGTATGTCTGATAATAAAATGAGGTATAGGTATTTAGAAGTCTTTGGTAAGCCTCAACAGTTGTTAGATGCAATTAAAGAGACAGGAAATCATCAATTTTTCTTTCTTGATATTGAAATTAAAGGAGATAAAAAGAGAGGAATGGAGATTGCGCGTGAAATCCGTGAAAAAGATCCTAGTGCGTCGATTGTCTTTGTGACGACTCACTCAGAATTTATGCCAGTCACCTACAGTTACCGTGTATCTGCTTTGGACTTTATCGACAAAGGGTTAAGTGATCAAGATTATCAGGAAGCTATTTCGTCTGTTTTGATACATGCTACTGGTAGTGTTAATAAAACAATAGGTGAAGATTCATTTTGTTTTAAATCAGAACATTCCCAAATACAAGTTCCTTTTTCAGATATTCTTTATTTTGAGACCTCACCTACGATTCATAAGGTAATTTTAACGACGAAGAAAGGCCATATGGAATTTTATGGTAAAGTTTCAGATATTGCGAAGGCAGACAAAAGACTCTACCAAAGTCATAGATCTTATGTAGTGAATCCAGAGAATATTATTCGTATTGACAAATCAAATCATACTGTTTTCTTTGAAAATGATGAATCTTGTTTTGTATCTCGTATGAAATTAAAAGGTTTAGTTGAGAGGTTTACTTTGAGATGAAATTTGAGTATGAGGGAGTATTTTTTATTGGGTGGGTTATTAGATTAGTCATCTTTCAACAAGTTAGTGATTACAAATTTAAAGTTAGACACTTATTTATTATTCCTATTTTATTTACTCTTGTGGAATACTTTTTTTATGATATTGTATTCTGGGGTGAATTCTTTTTCCTACCTTTAATTGTTTTATTCATAAAAACAAAAAAACATTGGTCTTGGGTTCAATCCTTATTCTATTGCTTTTTCACTTTAGCTATCTATGAGATATTTAGCAGTTTGTCTTCTCTTTATTTTCAATTTGTATTTAAAATACCAGAGACTACTTTGGAAAATAACGTTTGGCTAGATTGGATTCCTACACTTTCATCCTTTCCTCTATATGTTTTGTTTTTAAAATTAGTAAGAATAGATTTAAATACACTGTCAAGAGAAATTAAAAATAATAAGTTAACAAAAATTGTTAATTTATTTACTATGACAATGATATTGTATTATACATCTAGCTATATTTTACTAAGTATACCTACATTAGAGCATGCGGGCTGGATTTCTTTTAATATAGAAGACATATATATTAATAGGGTAATTATTTATAGTTACTTTCCAATATTCTTAGGTTTTTTATTATACATTCAGTATCTTGTTAAAGAAAATATAAATAGGGAGCTAGAAAAAATTAAGGACTCACAGATTTCATCGATGAGTATTTATAGTGAGCATATAGAGTCATTGTATAAAGAAATCAAGAGTTTTCGTCATGATTATACAAACATATTAGTTAGTTTAAATGAATCCATAAAAAATAGAGACATAGATGGGATTGAAAGCATATATGATTCAGTGCTTTTGGATTCAGATAAAACTTTTTATAATACGCATTATGATATTGCTAACTTGGTAAATTTAGAGGATTTAGCAATGAAATCTATTGTCTCAGCAAAAATGTTTGAGGCACAAAGTAAGGGGATTAGACTTTCTATAGAGATAGAAAAGGTTATTAAAGCTCCGGCTAGTATAGATTCAATAGATTTGTTGAAATTATTAGCCATTTTTTTGGATAATGCTATAGAGGCCTCATTGGAATCAGCTTCACCAGAGCTTTCATTTGTATATTTTCAAGAAGAAAATCGTAAAATAATGATTATTGAAAATTCAACGAAGCAGGAGAGAATTAATACAAAGGCCATTTTTAATTATGGCTACTCAACTAAAGGTAATGGTAGGGGGATAGGGCTAGCTAATGTGTATGAGATTCTATCGACTTACAGTAGAGTATATTTAAAAACTTATAGTAATGAGTATAAATTTCGACAAGAATTGGTTTTTGAAGATTAAAAAGTAGACATATAATTCATGTCTACTTTTTTGTATTTAGGAAATCTTTCAAGATTGAACAAAGATATGTTAATACTGAAATAGTGCAATTATAAATATTAGTGTTGCTACTAAAAAGAATTATCTGTAATTTTTTGCCCGTTTATTACTAATAATGTGCTGTTTATTATATTTAAGATGCGAACTATTAAGTTTAATATATACTAATTTTTGTAAGAGCAAGTTCAGAAAAATACTTAGCTTAAATCATTTATGAAAGGAATCTACTATATTTAATTTATTGGATTATATGCAAAACGTTATTCACAATCCGAATAGATTTGATATCAAATATTGTTTTTTAACTACTAATGAAGTAGAAAGCGAGATTATATATGTTGTTATTTAAATCAGTTTTCAAATCAGTTTTTAAGAGAAAGGATGTTAATATTTTTCTTACATTTGCCTTTCTCCCTGTTTTAGTTCCATTGTTATCAGGGTTCATGGAAGGAATGAGTTCAGAATATACAGGTAATTTTCTTTCTTTTTTAGAGTCAGCAGTGAGTACGCAATATCGCTTTGTATTGCCTATACTTTTATTTTCTTTGGTTGTATCTTCAGTTTTTAAGGATGAAATAGACTCAGGTATTATGTTTCTTTATAAAGATATTAATAGAAAGAAAATTTTTAATGCCAAATTATTGAGTTTAGTTGCAGTATACAGTATTTTTTTGGGGTTAACTATTTTTACGAGTATTGTATCTTATTATGGATTTATGTTGCCCAAAGGAGAAGTTTCATCAAACTTTATCGCAAATCAATCTTCAGCTACAATTAAGAGTTTATTTACCTTAATTTCAACTATTAATTTAAATCTAATTACAATTACTTTAGTTGTGATGGTATCTATCACCTCTAAAACTATCAAGTCAGTATTGGCTGGGGTTTTCTTTTCACTAGCGGCATCTGTTTCTCCGATGTTAATCGGTATTCAGTACCTCTTTCCAAATGGATATATCCACTTTATTCAAAGTAATTGGGTTTTATCATATATGGCTGCAGTTGTTATTTCCATTATCTACTTCGTTATTTTTTACGTAAGAGGTATGCATAAATTTAAAAATGTGGAATTCTAGGAGGAGAAATGAAGAATAATATTCAATCGCTAGTTTTTCCATATAGATTACTTGCTATAGCTACCTCGATATATAGTGCAGGTACATCAACTATTTTCTTAGATTTAATAGGAGATTTTGAATAATGTTAATCTTATTAATTACCCTTATTTATTTACTTACGACTTTGGCAACTATCTTTTTATTGCCTCATATGTCTGTTCCCATCCTTTTATTTTCTTTATATGTGTTACCATTGATTATTAATTTTATTGGATATAAGCTAAAGCAACTTAAATGTAAAACGTTTCTGACTTTCTTATTACCTACAATGTCTTTATTAGGGTATTTGGTATTTGCTTACGTTACTGTTAAATCAGGTACTTGGACAAATTTTGTTAATATTAATACGTTTTCAAATAGTGATATGAGTGTAAAAGTTGGAATGAATTTGTTATCAGTATCTCAACTAGTATTTGTGACATTGCTGTTTTATGTAGTGTCACTGACAACGCACTTTATTAATAAAAAAATTTCAGTGAATAAAGGAGCTAAATATGCTTAAAATAGAAAATCTTTCAAAAAAATTTCCCGGTAATGATTTTTATTCGCTATCAGATGTATCTCTCGAAATTGAGAAGGGAGAAATTGTAGGCCTTATTGGAAAAAACGGCGCTGGTAAGTCAACATTAATGAAAATGATGGCAAAATCACAAAAACCAACTTTAGGTAAGATTAGTTATAATGGTACGGATATAAATAGTAATGATAATGTTTTGGAAGACTTTGGAATTATGATTGAACCAGTATTCTATCCAGAAATGTCAGTTATAGATAATCTAAAGTTTTATTTGAAGCTTCATGGAAAAAAAGAGTTATATCCTAATATCGAGAGGACTTTGAAATTAGTTGAGTTGTGGGAATCTCGAAATCGTAAACCTAAAGGATTCTCATTTGGGATGAAGCAGCGTACAGCTTTGGCTATTGCTCTAGTAGCTGAACCAGACTTTCTAATTTTGGATGAACCATTTGTAGGGCTGGATCCAGTAGGTGTTCAAAAGTTAATTGATATTTTAAAAAAATGGTCCAGTGAACGTCAAATTTCTATGTTGATTTCTAGCCATCAACTTGGAGAACTGGAAGCTTTGTGTAATAGATATATCTATATTGAAGGTGGGAAACTTGCGGAGTCCTTTATTGGTAAGGCTCAGCCAAGTTTAGTAGTTCACCTAAATTCTAAGTATCATATGTGTAATCTTAAAGATCATATTTCACAAGGAATTACTTTAAGGGATGGTTTGCTAGATATTCCAATATCTGTTGATAAGGAAGCGCTTAATGATATTTTTGGAGTATTAGCTAGTGAATCTCTGATAGAATCAATCGAAGTGAAAGAGAATCACCTTAAGGAAGTATTTATGAAAGGATGAGGTTATGAAGCAAATTTTTTCCGCAGTATTTGAATCAGTTTGGAAAAGAAAAGAGACAAAAATATTCCTATTGTTTAGTTTGTATCCTCTAGTTTATTGGGTAGCCTCACTTTTTGGTGATTCTAATTTCATGCAAATTACAAACTCTGGGAATTCAAAAGTTGGTTATCTTGATTTTGCTGATATGATTTTAAATTCTATGGATACTATGATTTTACCAACCTTAGCTCTTTATTTTCTAACTATCTCAGTTTTTAGAAGAGAAACAGATGATCATACAATGTTCATGTATAAGGATATTAACAGAAAAAATATTTTCTTGTCAAAATACTTTAGTTTGTTATTAATCCTACTCGTATATTTTGGAGTTTTCTTGTTATCTTCATTAGTTGTTCACTATACTAGAGTAGTACATATGGATTTTGGAACAACTCGCTTTTTATCTGAAAATACTTACTATACTTTTTTGGGGTTACAAAGTATTTTCGTAATATTTTTAAAAGGAGTTCTCTCTATTTCTGTGTCAGCTTTTATTTCTCTTAGATTTGGTATAGGGACAACAATGATTACAGGAATTGGATTATCTGTAATTATGATGATTACCTCAATTGTAGGTGGTCCTATCGCAACACTTTTTCCGAATGGCTATAGTCAGTTTACGACAACAGTGAATAACGCTTGGATTGGCTTAGTTGGTCCTATTATGTTAACGATGTTTTATAGTATTATTCTAAGTCTGTTTGGCCTAAAAAAATTTAATAGCATGGAGTACTAAGTTATTATAGAAAATTTTGAGGAGTTAAGTGAGTAAATAAAAAAGTTAAGGTCGAAACCTTAACTTTTTCGTTTTTAACCCAAGAAACGTTTGAGGAATTCCTTGGTACGTTCTTCTTTAGGATTTTCAAAGATTTGTTCTGGGCTACCTTGTTCAGCGATTACCCCTTTATCCATGAAGATGACACGGTCTGAAACGTCACGTGCGAACTCCATTTCATGGGTAACGATAATCATGGTCAAACCAGTTTCAGATAGCTCCTGCATAGTCTTGAGTACTTCCCCTACCATTTCTGGATCGAGAGCAGATGTTGGTTCATCAAAGAGAATAGCGTCTGGATTCATTGAGAGGGCACGAGCGATTGCTACACGTTGTTTTTGTCCCCCTGAAAGTTGTTTTGGTTTAGCTTTCCAGTATTGTTCCCCCATACCAACTTTCTCCAAGTTAGCTTTGGCGATGCTTTCAGCTTCTTTACGGTCACGTTTTAGAACGGTTGTTTGAGCTACGATAGCATTTTCCAAGACATTAAGGTTTTCAAAGAGGTTGAATGATTGGAAAACCATACCGAGTTTTTCACGATAGGTAGTGAGGTCGTAACCTTTTTCAAGGACGTTGTCCCCATGATAGAGGATTTCACCACCTGAGGGTGACTCAAGTAGGTTAATAGAGCGAAGGAAGGTTGATTTCCCTGACCCTGAAGAACCAATAATTGAGATAACCTCACCCTTTTTGACGCTGAGGGAGATATCTTTGAGGACTTCATTTTTTCCATATGATTTTTTGAGGTTTTTAATTTCTAAAATCGTCTCAGTCATTAGTGAACCCCTCCTTGTGTGTAAGTATCTTGATCCAAACGGCGTTCTACATAACGTAAGATGCGTGTCACTGTGAAGGTAAGGACAAAGTAGATTGCTGCGATAACAAAGAATGTTTGGAAGTATTGATAAGTTTGGCTTGCGACAGTGTTACCTGCGAAGTAAAGTTCCACAACAGAGATAACGTTCAAAACAGAGGTATCCTTGATATTGATAACGAACTCATTACCAGTAGCTGGCAAGATGTTACGGATAACCTGTGGAAGAACAATCTTACGCATGGTTTGACCGTGGGTAAATCCAAGAGCAGTTGCAGCTTCAAATTGTCCTTTATCTACGGCGAAGATACCACCACGAACGATTTCACTCATGTAGGCTCCGGTGTTGATAGAAACGATGAAGACAGCTGCTAGGGTACGATCAATATTGATACCAAAGGCCTGGGCAGTACCGTAGTAGATAACCATAGATTGTACAATCATTGGCGTACCACGGAAAACTTCGATATAGACATTAAGCACCCAACCGAAGAGTTTTTGGAGCAAGGCTACAAATTTATTAGCAGCCTTAGGAGCTGTGCGGTAAACACCAATCATAAGACCGATGAAAGTACCCACAACTGTACCGATAATTGAGATAAGAAGGGTAATTCCTGTACCACGTAAGAATTGTGGCCAGTTCTTAGCGATGATATTGCTCATCTGACTAAAGAAGTTTCCTTTTTTAGCCTCATCAGTCTTATCTGCAGGTTGGATGTCAATGATGTGATCCATCAGTTTAACACGTTCCTCTTGGCTGATTCCAGCAAGGACCTTATTGACTTGTTCCATTTGCTGGCTGTTTCCTTTGCGAAGACCGACGGCCAAGGAGACGTCATCGTCTGAAACCTGGAAACCACCATCTTTAAGCGTAATCATCTTATATTTTGAGCTAGCTTCTTCGGCAGTTTTTGCTTCAGGACGCTCTGAAACATAACCATCGATGATACCTGATGCAAGGGCTTGGCGCATAGCCCCAAAGTCTCCCATAGCCGTTTGTTTGCTGACACCTGGGATTTGGTCAATCAAATTATAGAGATAAACCCCTTGTTGAGCTGTGATTTTAGCATCCTTGAAGTCTTTGAGACTCTTAGCGTTGGCATAATCACCGTCTGAGCTGACAACCATGACAGGTTCGCTTCGGTAGTAGCTGTCTGAAAAGTCGATTTCTTGACGACGTTCAGCTGTTGGGCTCATACCTGCGATGATCATATCGATTTTGCCGGAAGTGAGGGCAGGAATCAAACCTGTCCAAGCTGTTTTGACTACCAAGGGTTTCTTGCCTTGAGCTTCAGCGATTTTTTTAGCGATTTGCACGTCATAACCGTTGGCATACTGTTTGGTACCTTCGATTGGAACGGCTCCGTTTGAGTTATCGTCCTGCGTCCAGTTGAAAGGTGCATAGGCAGCCTCCATACCGACACGGAGATACTCGTCTGCTTGAGCGCTTGATACCCCACCAAAAACGAGGAGGAGCGCTGCAAAGCAGGCTACAATAATTTTTTTCATTGAAACAATGTCTCCTATAAAAATGTCATACCTTACTATTTTACAGGAAATTAGGATTAATGACAATAAGTTGGGATTAGAAAAACAATCTCTATACCAAGATTGTCTTCAAATACAAGTTGTAATTTGATATAATAGGAAGGACGATTTGGAGCCTTGATCATTTTTGGTGTGATGGGGCTAGCATTTTAAAACGGAGATAATTATGCAAACGGCACAATTTATTATTGAATTACTAAAAGCAGTCTTTCTTGGGATTGTCGAAGGAATCACAGAGTGGCTACCTATTTCATCTACAGGTCACTTGATTTTGGTTAATGAATTCTTGAACTTGAGACAGAGTAAAGATTTCATTGATATGTTTAATATCGTAATCCAACTTGGTGCTATTCTTGCGGTTATGGTCATCTACTTTAAACGTTTGAATCCCTTCCAACCTGGTAAGACAGCACGTGAAGTGCAGTTGACTTGGCAACTTTGGCTTAAAGTGGTCATTGCCTGTATTCCTTCAGCCTTCTTTGGGCTTCTTTTAGATGACTGGATGGAGGCTCATCTCAGTAATTTCTTTGTAGTAGCTATTATGTTGGTGGTCTACGGGATTGCCTTTATTTGGATTGAGGACCGCAATCGACGTGTAGAGCCTAAGGTAACGGATTTGGCACGTATGTCTTACAAGACAGCTTTCTATATTGGTCTTTTCCAAGTCTTGAGTATCATTCCAGGGACAAGCCGTTCAGGTGCTACTATTCTTGGGGGTATCATCGTTGGTACTAGTCGTAGCGTAGCTGCTGACTTCACTTTCTTCCTTGGTATTCCAACCATGTTTGGTTACAGTGGCCTTAAGGCAGTTAAGTACTTCATTGACGGAAATACTTTGACAGGTGGACAAGTAGCTATTCTCTTGGTAGCTAGTGTGACAGCCTTTGTTGTCAGCTTGTTCGTGATTCGCTTCTTGATGAATTACATTAAGAAACATGATTTTACAGTTTTCGGAAAATACCGTATCGTACTTGGTATTATTGTGCTTCTCTATGGAGCTGTTAAACTTATTTTTGGATAATTACTTTTAAGTAAACTGAAAAGGACTTCAATTGGAGTCCTTTTTATCTGGTTTTGAAATCATTTGTGGATAAGTTTTCCAAAGATGAGATAAGCCAGCAACCATAGGACCAGTCCGCAAGTTAAGAAGCTAGCTAGGATTTTCAAGAAGTCCACGACATTGTGCAAGGGATACCATCCGGACAAACAGAGGATTGGAAGGATGGTAACACACATGATAGAGAAGTGGAGCAGTGATTGCTGTTTGAGCGATAAACGGTTATCGTCGTAAATGGGAGCACTTGCTAGTAGGATGGCGACAATTAGCCCCGTAAGAAAGGTAGATTTGTTTACTTGATGAGGTTGCCCCGACAAGTAGAGAAGGAGCGTCAATAAACTCGTTATTCCCCCAGCAATGCTAGCTCGTAGCCACCCTTTTTTGTAGGCAGTCATGGTTATCACCTCCACGTATAGGTTCACTTTTATTATACAACTTTCTGGGGGAGATGACAGGTATTAATGGGGAAATACAAGGTTTTGTTAGCATTGAGAAGTTTTTAGAAACCCTATCCTAAATAAGACGCAAACTTGCTCAGAAATTGCTATCTCTTGGCTTTTCTAGTATAATGAAATAACTACTCGTGCGAGGTTTTTTACATATGGAAATGAAACAAATAAGCGAGACAACTCTAAAAATCATGATTACCATGGAAGATCTTGAAGAACATGGTATGGAATTGAAAGATTTCTTGATTCCCCAGGAAAAAACAGAGGAATTTTTCTACACTGTCATGGATGAGTTGGACTTGCCTGATAACTTTAAAAATAGTGGGATGCTGAGCTTTCGTGTCACGCCACGCAAGGACCGTGTGGATGTCTTTGTGACTAAATCAGATCTTAAGGAAGACCTTGATTTCAACGATTTGTCAGATATGGACGACTACTCAGGGCTTTCTCCAGAAGAGTTCCTCAAGGCTCTTGAAGGTAACTTTATGGACAAGGGGGATATCGAAGCACACCATAAGCTCGAAGAACTTGAGAAGACCTTGGAAGAAGTTGATAAGGCTATGACAGAGCCTACCAAGGAAGTGGCTGAAGAAAATATTCGTGAAGACTATACCCACTATGTCTTGGCTTTCTCTGACTTTGATCAAGTAGTGACCTTTACACAAGGCTTGAAGGATGTACCTGTTGAAGGTTCTGAGCTTTATAAACTTGGGGATGTCTACTATATGACACTCCTTCTTTACTTGGCTGATGAGCCTGATTATTACGCGAACAATATGTATGCGCGTTTTCTTGAATATGCGAATGTGGCAGACCGAACACGTGCCTACCTGCAAGAGCATGCAACAATTTTGATGGAAGAGGACGCCTTGCCGGTACTACAAGCAACGAAATGGAGCTAAGACATGCCTTGGACCATTAACTATATATTCGTTTTGATTGGGACCTTTTTGATCGCCATTGTGGCGACTCCTTTGGTACGCTCTTTGGCCTTACGTGTCGGAGCTGTTGACAATCCCAATGCAAGACGTATCAATAAAAAGCCAATGCCTAGTGCTGGTGGTCTAGCTATTTTGTTGGCCTTTGTACTAGCGACCTTGGTCTTTATGCCTATGATTATTCATAAGGATATCTGGCATGTTTCCTACATCAGGTACATCTTGCCGGTTGTTGTAGGAGGATCTGTCGTAGCTCTGACTGGCTTCATTGATGATATCTTGGAATTAAAGCCTCTACCTAAGATGCTTGGTATTGTCATTGGAGCTGTCATCGTTTGGGCTTTTACAGACTTCCGATTTGATAGCTTTAAGATTCCATTTGGTGGTCCCATGATTCATTTTGGGCCGGTCTTGACCTTGATTTTAACGGTGTTATGGATTGCGGCCATCACCAATGCCATTAATCTGATTGATGGTTTGGATGGCTTAGTTGGAGGAGTTTCTATCATTTCCCTTATGACTATGGGGGTGATTTCTTATTTCTTCCTCTATGACACTGATATTTTCTTGACCATGACTATCTTTGTCTTGGTGGCTGCCATTGTGGGATTTTTCCCTTACAATTATCATCCAGCGATTATCTATCTAGGTGATACAGGGGCGCTCTTTATTGGCTTTATGATTGGTGTCTTGTCATTGCAAGGGTTGAAAAATGCCACAGCGGTGGCTATTTTGTCACCTGTTATTATCCTTGGAGTGCCTATTGTTGACACAGTGGTGGCTATTGTCCGCCGTAAGTTGTCAGGGCGCCCAGCTATGGAAGCTGACAAGATGCATTTGCATCATCGTCTCCTAGCTATGGGCTTTACTCATCGTGGAGCGGTTCTAGTGGTCTATGCCATCGCTATCCTCTTTTCATTGATTGCCCTCTTGTTAAATGTTTCTAGCCGTCTTGGTGGTATTCTCTTGCTCTTGAGTTTACTTCTGGGAATGGAAATTCTGATTGAAGGGCTTGAGATTTGGGGCGTTGGTCGAACACCTCTCTTCAACCTCCTGAAATTTATCGGAAATAGTGATTATCGCCAAGCAACCCTGTTAAAATGGAAGCAAGGGCGAAAAAATTAAACATTTGAAAAGCCAAGTAATGGCTTTTTTGTTATAATGATTCTAATTAAGGAAAATGGAAGTTCTCTTTTTGTTTTCCAGAAAATAGCAAGACTATTTTCAAAAAAATAATGCAAATTAGCGAGCGACTGCTCGCTGTATATATGAAAAAGGAGTATACAATGTCTGTACTTGAAATCAAAAATCTTCATGTTTCTGTTGAAGATAAAGAAATCTTGAAGGGTCTTAATTTGACTCTTAAAACTGGTGAGATTGCTGCTATCATGGGTCCTAACGGAACTGGTAAATCTACCCTTTCAGCTGCTATCATGGGTAATCCAAACTATGAAATCACAGAAGGGGACATCCTTTTTGATGGTGAAAGTATCCTTGACTTGGAAGTTGACGAACGTGCACGCCTAGGTCTTTTCCTTGCTATGCAATACCCAGCTGAAATCCCAGGAATCACAAATGCTGAGTTCATCCGTGCGGCTATGAACGCTGGTAAAGAAGATGACGAAAAGATTTCTGTTCTTGATTTCATCACTAAATTGGATGAAAAGATGGAATTGCTTGGTATGCGTGAAGAAATGGCTGAGCGTTACCTTAACGAAGGTTTCTCAGGTGGTGAGAAAAAACGTAACGAAATTCTTCAACTGCTCATGTTGGAACCTAAGTTTGCTCTTCTCGATGAGATTGACTCAGGTCTTGATATCGATGCCCTTAAAGTGGTTTCAAAAGGGGTTAACGCTATGCGTGGCGAAGGCTTTGGTGCCATGATTATCACTCACTACCAACGTCTCTTGAACTACATCACTCCAGATGTCGTACACGTGATGATGGAAGGTAAAGTGGTTCTTTCAGGTGGTCCTGAATTGGCTGCTCGTCTTGAGCAAGAAGGTTATGCGAAAATCGCTGAAGAGCTCGGTTACGAGTACCACGAAGAAGCGTAAGTCTGTTACTCGAAATAACTAGAAAAGGAGTAACCTATGTCAAAAGAATCTATTATCGCTTTTTCACAAGCAAAAGCAGAGCCACTTTGGTTGCAAGACCTTCGTCAAGCAGCCTTTGATAAGCTTGAAAGTTTGGCTCTTCCAAAAATTGAGCGTGTAAAATTTCACCGTTGGAATCTCGGTGATGGAACGATTACTGAAAATGAACCATCAGCAAATGTACCTGATTTTACAGCGCTTGGAAACAACCCTAAATTGGTCCAAGTAGGAACAAATACTGTACTTGAACAATTGCCAGCTGACTTGATTAGTCAAGGTGTGGTCTTCACAGACCTGACGACTGCTCTTGAGGAAATCCCAGAAGTCGTTAAAGCCTTCTTTGGTAAGGCTGTAGCCTATGATGAGGACAAATTGGCAGCTTATAACTATGCCTATTTCAACAGTACAGCGGTCCTTTACGTACCAGATAATGTTGAAATTGACTTGCCAGTTGAAAGCTATTTTTACCAAGATGGAACTTCAAATGTTCCATTTAACAAACACGTTTTGATCGTGGCTGGTAAAAACAGTAAATTGACTTACCTTGAGCGCTTTGAAACGCTAGGTGAAGCGACTGAAAAAGCTAGTGCCAACATTTCAGTTGAAGTCATTGCTCAAGATGGTGCACAAGTTAAGTTTGCTGCTATTGACCGTTTGGGCGAAAACGTCACAACTTATATTAGTCGTCGTGGTCGTATCGGTCGTGATGCCAGCATTGACTGGGCTCTTGGTATCATGAATGAGGGCAATGTTATTGCTGACTTTGATAGTGACTTGATTGGTAATGGAAGTCATGCCAATCTTAAAGTTATTGGTCTTTCATCAGGGCGTCAGGTTCAAGGAATTGATACTCGTGTAACTAACTATGGTAACAACTCTGTGGGACATATCCTACAACATGGTGTTATTTTGGAACGTGGTACCTTGACTTTCAATGGTATTGGTCACATTGTCAAAGGTGCTAAGGGTGCTGATGCACAACAAGAAAGCCGTGTTCTAATGCTTTCTGACAAGGCACGTTCAGATGCGAACCCAATCCTCTTGATTGACGAAAACGAAGTTACGGCAGGGCATGCTGCTTCAATCGGTCAGGTGGATCCAGAGGATATGTATTACCTCATGAGTCGTGGACTTGATCAAGACACTGCAGAACGTTTGGTTATTCGCGGTTTCTTGGGAGCGGTTATTACCGAAATCCCAGTTAAAGAAGTACGCGATGAAATGATTTCTGTAACTGATACAAAACTAAACAAACGTTAGGAACTATCGACGCAGATAGTCTAACCTATAATATTTCTAGATAGGGAGATATGATGTCAGCTTTAGATGCCTATAAGATTCGACAAGATTTTGCCATTTTAGATCAGGTAGTTAATGATGAACCTTTGGTATACTTGGATAATGCAGCAACGACCCAGAAGCCTCAAGTCGTTTTGGACGCTCTCATGGCTTACTATCATGAGGACAATGCCAATGTTCACCGTGGTGTGCATACCTTGGCTGAGCGTGCAACAGCTACTTACGAAGCTAGTCGTGAAAAGCTTTGTCAGTTTATCAATGCTAAATCAACCAAAGAGGTCCTTTTTACCCGTGGAACGACGACAGGTCTTAACTGGATTGGTCGTTTTGCAGAGCAGGTTCTTGAGCCAGGAGATGAGGTGGTTATTTCAATTATGGAACACCACTCCAATATCATTCCTTGGCAGGAAGCTTGTAAGAAGACGGGGGCTAAACTTGTTTACGCCTACTTGAAAGATGGCCAATTGGATATGGAAGATTTGGCCAACAAGATTACTGAAAAGACAAAATTTGTCAGTCTAGCTCAGGTCTCTAACGTTTTAGGCTGCATCAATCCTGTCAAAGAAATTGCCAAGCTTGCCCACCAAGTTGGTGCCTATATGGTGGTGGACGGTGCCCAATCGGCGCCCCACATGGCCATTGATGTTCAGGATTTGGATTGTGATTTCTTCACCCTTTCTGGACATAAGATGTTAGGTCCAACAGGTATTGGGGTTCTTTACGGCAAGGAAGAGATTCTTAACCAGATGAATCCTATTGAATTTGGTGGTGAAATGATTGATTTCGTTTATGAACAGGAAGCCACTTGGAAGGAATTGCCCTGGAAATTTGAGGCTGGTACACCTAACATTGCGGGGGCTATTGCTCTTGGTGCTGCTGTGGACTACCTCTCTGCTTTAGGTATGGAAAATGTTCATGCTTACGAGCAGGAGTTAGTAGACTATGTTTTGCCTAAACTTCATGAGATTGAGGGATTGACAGTCTACGGTCCAGAGAATCCTAGCCAGCACGCAGGTGTTATTGCCTTTAACATTGATGGGCTTCATCCTCATGATGTGGCGACTGCCCTTGACTATGAAGGAGTAGCAGTGCGTGCAGGTCACCACTGTGCTCAGCCTTTAATCAATCATTTAGGTATCTCATCAGCTGCCCGAGCAAGCTTCTATATTTACAATACTAAAGAGGATTGTGACAAGCTTGTAGAGGCAATTCTTGCGACGAAGGAGTTTTTCAATGGCACTCTCTAGATTAGATAGTTTATATATGGCTGTTGTGGCCGATCACTCTAAGAGCCCTCACCATCATGGTGTTCTACCTGATGTGGAGCAACTTCAACTGAATAATCCGACTTGTGGAGATGTTATCAATCTGTCAGTAAAATTTGATGGTGATGTGATTGAAGACATTGCCTTTGCTGGAGATGGTTGTACCATTTCTACAGCGTCATCAAGTATGATGACGGATGCGGTCATTGGTAAAACTAAAGCAGAGGCTTTGGAACTAGCGGAGATTTTCTCTCTTATGATTCAAGGAGATCATAAAGATGAAGATAAGCTAGGTGAGGCTAAGCTCTTGGCGGGGGTTTCTAAATTTCCACAACGTATCAAATGTGCAACACTCTCTTGGAATGCCCTTAAAAAAGCTATAGAGAGAAGTGAGCTTTAGGAAGTCAAGGAGCAGTCAGTCTCCTTGCCCAAGCAAAAAGGAAAACGAATCAAACCTTTAATAAAGGAAAATACTATGACTGAAACAAATGAAAAAGTAGAACCAAAACCCATTGATTTGGGAGAATATAAATACGGTTTCCATGATGATGTGACACCAGTCTTTTCAACCGGAAAAGGAATCAGTGAAGACGTTGTCCGTGCCATGTCTGCTGAAAAGGGGGAACCTGAGTGGATGCTTGAATTCCGCCTAAAATCATTGGAAACCTTTAACAAAATGGCCATGCAAGAGTGGGGACCAGACCTTTCTGGTATTAACTTTGATGACCTGACTTATTTCCAAAAGGCATCAGACAAACCTGCTCGTGACTGGGAAGATGTTCCTGAGAAAATCAAGGAAACTTTTGAACGTATTGGTATCCCAGAAGCGGAGCGTGCTTATCTTGCTGGAGCCTCAGCTCAGTATGAATCAGAAGTGGTTTACCACAATATGAAAGAAGAGTACGACAAGTTGGGGATTATCTTTACAGATACGGATTCAGCTCTTAAAGAGCATCCAGAACTCTTCAAGAAGTACTTCTCAAAACTGGTTCCGCCAACAGATAATAAATTTGCAGCCCTTAACTCAGCCTTCTGGTCAGGTGGTACCTTTATCTATGTACCTAAAGGCGTTAAGGTGGATATTCCGCTTCAAACCTACTTCCGTATCAATAACGAAGCAACTGCTCAGTTTGAACGTACTCTTATCATCGTTGATGAAGGTGCCAGCGTTCACTATGTTGAAGGATGTACAGCGCCAACTTACACAACTGCCAGCCTTCATGCGGCTATCGTTGAAATCTTTGCACTTGATGGTGCCTACATGCGCTACTCAACTATCCAAAACTGGTCAGATAGCGTCTACAACTTGGTAACTAAACGTGCTACGGCTAAGAAAAATGCGACTGTTGAGTGGATTGATGGTAACCTTGGAGCCGAAGTAACTATGAAGTATCCATCTGTTTACCTTGATGGAGAAGGTGCGCGTGGTACCATGCTTTCAATCGCCTTCGCCAATGCGGGTCAACACCAAGATACAGGGGCTAAGATGATTCACAATGCACCGCATACATCATCATCTATTGTCTCTAAATCAATCGCCCGTAATGGTGGTAAGGTTGACTACCGTGGACAAGTCACTTTCAACAAGGATTCTAAGAAATCGGTATCTCACATCGAATGTGACACCATCTTGATGGATGATTTGTCTAAATCAGATACTATCCCATTCAACGAAATCCATAACTCACAAGTTGCTCTTGAACACGAAGCTAAGGTTTCTAAGATTTCTGAAGAGCAACTCTACTACCTCATGAGCCGTGGACTTTCAGAACAAGAAGCAACAGAGATGATTGTCATGGGATTTGTGGAACCATTTACTAAAGAACTTCCAATGGAATATGCTGTTGAGCTTAACCGCTTGATTAGTTATGAAATGGAAGGATCAGTTGGGTAAAAACTCTGATAATCTAAAGGGACCAGACGGTCCTTTTTGTTTTGCTTGAAAAATCAAGAAATGAGCTCTAGAATAATGTTAGGAAGGGAGTAATTGTAATAATCAGAAAGCGTTTACAATCGATGTTTAAAAAGATATAATAGATTTGAATAGCAAGAAATGGAGGGGACTAATATGGGAGTATATAACAGTGACTGGCTACTCAATCAGATTCGTGGGACAGCTAATGTTGTCAGTAAGGCTTTTAAATTTGAGACTCTAGATATTGATTTAGGTCAGGTGGAGGACGAGCAAGGTCACACTATTGATGGAAATGACTACATTGACGACTTGTTAATCCATGAACAGTATGATCAGGCAACTACCGTCATTCATAGTCAACTCAAGCGTTTGACGACTAATGACTATAATCTCCTTGTCAGCGTCTATATTGAGTATTTGGAGAATTTGCCACCTGTAATAAGGCAAAAACACCATTTTGATGATAGAAAAATAGCAAGTTTGAGGGAAAAACTGTCCGAATTTTTATGGTAATTTGGTAGAGAGTGTGGAAGAGAAACGCCGAGCGTTTACGATTTTTCCACCCTCTTTTTTGTGTTATAATAGAACCACTATGGATAAATTAATTAAAACAATTTCAGAATCAGGTTCTTTCCGTGCTTATGTTCTTGATAGCACCGAAACTGTTAGAACCGCACAAGAAAAACACAATACATTGTCATCATCGACAGTTGCTTTGGGGCGTACCCTTATTGCCAACCAAATCTTGGCTGCTAACCAAAAAGGTGAAAGCAAAATTACGGTTAAGGTTATCGGAAACAGCTCTTTTGGGCATATCATCTCAGTAGCTGATACCAAAGGACATGTTAAGGGCTACATCCAAAATCCAGGTGTGGACATCAAGAAAACAGCAACTGGTGAAGTCTTGGTGGGTCCATTCATGGGACAAGGGCAGTTTGTTTCTATCATCGATTATGGAACTGGTAATCCTTACACGTCATCAACACCACTTATTTCTGGTGAAATTGGTGAAGACTTTGCCTACTATTTGACGGAATCTGAGCAAACGCCATCTGCTGTTGGTCTTAATGTACTTCTTGACAAAGAGGACAAGGTTAAGGTTGCTGGTGGTTTCATGCTTCAGGTCTTACCAGGAGCTAGCGAAGAAGAAATCGCTCGTTACGAAAAACGTATCCAGGAGATGCCTGCCATTTCAACACTTTTGGAATCTGATGATCATATTGAAGCTCTCTTGAATGCCATTTATGGGGATGAACCTTTCAAACGTTTGTCTGAAGAGGAGCTTAGCTTTGAGTGTGATTGCTCACGTGAACGCTTTGAAAATGCTCTCTTGACACTTGGTAAGGATGAACTTCAAGCCATGAAAGACGAGGACCATGGGGCTGAAATCGTCTGTCAATTCTGCCAAACTAAGTATGAATTTTCAGAAGCTGACTTGGAGGAACTCATCAATGACTAAACTCAATTCGTCCTTCATGATTGGGAATGTGGAAATTCCTCATCGTACAGTACTAGCTCCTATGGCAGGTGTGACCAACTCGGCTTTCCGTACCATTGCTAAGGAATTTGGTGCTGGTCTCGTAGTTATGGAGATGATCTCTGAAAAAGGTCTCCTTTACAATAATGAGAAAACCCTCCACATGCTTCATATTGATGAAAATGAGCATCCAATGTCTATCCAGCTTTTCGGTGGTGATGCTGAGGGCTTGAAGCGTGCAGCCGACTTTATCCAGACTAATACCAAGGCTGATATCGTTGATATCAACATGGGTTGTCCGGTCAATAAGGTCGTCAAAAATGAAGCGGGTGCTAAGTGGCTCAAGGATCCAGACAAGATTTACCACATCGTCAAGGAAGTAACATCAGTGCTTGATATTCCTTTGACCGTTAAGATGCGTACAGGTTGGTCAGACAGTGATTTGGCTGTGGAAAATGCTCTTGCGGCTGAGTCTGCGGGTGTTTCTGCCCTTGCTATGCACGGCCGTACTCGTGAGCAGATGTACACAGGTCACTGTGATCACGAGACTTTGGCCCGTGTTGCTAAGGCTATCACTAAGATTCCATTTATCGGAAATGGTGATGTTCGCAGTGTTCAAGATGCGAAACTCATGATTGAAGAACTTGGTGTAGACGCCGTTATGGTGGGTCGTGCGGCTATGAACAATCCTTACATTTTCACGCAAATCAACCACTTCTTCGAAACAGGAGAGGAGTTGCCAGAGCTTCCATTCGATAAGAAATTGGATATCGCTGAAGACCACCTCAAACGTTTGGTGGATCTTAAAGGTGAAAAGATTGCTGTTCGTGAATTCCGTGGTCTTGCACCACACTATCTTCGTGGAACAGCGGGAGCAGCTAAGGTTCGTGGCGAAGTCTCACGTGCCGAGTCTGTGGCTCAGGTCGAAGAAATCTTTGCGACTTTACGATAAAATAGAAAGAGCCCTGTTAGTATATACTCTAACAGGGCTCATATATAATAAATTGCTTGTAATCTGATGAATAAAGCGATGAGACAGCTGTCTAACTCTTCAATATTCGAGTTAAGAGAAAAGAATCGATTACATATTTATGATTATTATCCTAATAATGAGGAGAGAGATGTAACTCATGAGTATCAATTTATGTTTAATCTATTTCTTACCCATCAGGAGGTTTAAATGCAGCTTTTTTTACAACACAAGCCCTATAGGGTTTTGACCCTGTCCATCTTGTTAGGTATCTTTGGGACCACACTGTTTGACTTGGTTTCGGTTCTCTATGCGGCTACCTTCCCCAATCCAGAATTGGCGGTGGGGTTGGCGAGTTTGATTACCTCACTTCCCTATGTTTTTGATTTTATTGTGGGTTATGTCTCTGATCGAGCGTCAAATAGCTTTAAGGCTATGAAACTGGTGCGCTGGTTGCAGATGAGTCTATATGTCTTTTTTGGAGTGCTAACCTTGCTTAAGCCTACTTGGTGGGTCTTCGTCTTGGTCCTAGCTATCAACTTTATGAGTGATATTATTGGTAATTATACTGCCTATCTCAATCTTTCCCTCAATCGTCGGGTGGTAGCTGAGGAGAATTTTTCCTTGGCTATCTCTTTTCGCAAGGGAATGTCTAATATCGTCACCTTAGCGGGAAAGAGCGTGGGCGTCATGCTTATTGCTCTGCTGGCTCATAATTATTTCTGGTTTGCCTTGATTAATGTTTTGGTTTTCTTGGCTTCTTATCTGGTCTTGCGACGAGGGCAAAAACTTTTTGACTATCTCGAACCAGCACCTGAGTCCGAAGAACAAGAAGCAGAATCCTTAAAAGCCCTGATTTGTCAGTTCGTTAAGGACACCATAACCAATTTCACTTTTCTCAAATCCCAGTCCTCTATTTTTAACTTGGTCATGATTTATTCTAGTATGAACTTGCTTTCGTCAGCCATGACCACTCTGTTGATGATTTATCTCTTGTCGGTCAAGGAGTTGCAGTTGGGGTCTTATGCTGTGACTATCACAGTCTTTGAGTCTATCGAATTGGTTGCTTTCTTTTTAGGATCACTTTTTCCGCTCGACTTTTACCGCAAGTGGCCCATTAGGTCTAACCTACTTTTTGAGAATAGTCTAGCATTGTTAATGATCATCAGTATTTTTGTATGGCACAATCCCATTATCCTCTTTACCTTGCTTTTTCTTTCTTCTTATGCGACAGCCATTTCCAATCCAAAATCGGATACCATCGTCATCTTCTCTATTGTTGAAGAGCGACAGAACGCTGTCTTTAGTATCTTTTCAACCATTGTCACATTGACTGTCCCCCTGGGTGCAGCTATGATTTTGGCTTTAAACCAGTCCTTGGGTGCCACTTTGTCATGGACTTTCTTGGCTCTCTTGGCGGTATTTAATATAGGTTACACATGCTTTTGGAAGGAAAAGACACGGTCAGTATCTTAAACCTATTATCATTTTTAAGTCTAGCTGCGGTTGGGCTTTTTATTTCCCCTTGCAAAACCTCTGTATTTTCGATATAATTAACTGGTTAAGTAAATGGAGAAAGCAATGCTAGAACTAGAAGAACAAGTCAATCAATTGATTAATCAAATCGTGCTCAAGTCTGAAAATCAGCATGAGCTCCTTATTGGGCAGTG